>Ga0065711_1041051_pt1 | contig 16448 bp, 8 predicted proteins | sample Hoacrofraction12_FD_59098 | JGI IMG/M metagenome (GOLD analysis project Ga0065711, IMG submission 59098) | Hoatzin crop microbial communities from Cojedes, Venezuela - Epithelial fraction 12 v2 (version 2) | ecosystem: Host-associated > Birds > Digestive system > Esophagus > Crop | place...
TCTTTCTTTCCATTCTCCTCCGCACGCCGGCGGGGGGAGGGGCGGCCGCGTGGCGCTTTTGTTGCCGGCGGCAGCCGAAACCGAAACAGAAGCCATCATGGAAAGCTTGGCAGCAGTTTGGGAGACATACATCAGTCTTCTATCGTTGATACAGAGAGTTTCTTAACTTACTTCACTAACCAAAGCAACCATTTCTCTGTGAAGCCACATTCTAGTTGCCTGAGTCACAAGATATTGTCAATTAGATGCTTTTTTCCTGCTTCAGCAAAACATTTATTTATGTGGCCTGGAAAAATAAGTAAACAAATATAAAACAGAGGAAGGAATTAGTCATTGGAGTCTAATTCTTATCCTTTGGAAAAGCAGGGAGCCAAGTTATCGCCGACTTTGCTTAAAGAATTAGATCATACATCTCCTTGTGTGGGTGCACAGAAAGCAATTCAGAATGAAAGCTGTCTCAACAGACTTGACTCTGGTCCTCTGCAAGGATCTTCTCACTTAAATAAGCCAGCTCAGGCTTATTCTAGATGTACCTGAAGCGCTGATGGTTGTCGGAAGAGACAGTCAAGATGCTTCTCTTACTTGGCAATAATGTGAATAATGACATAGCGAATGCATTAGGTTGCGAAACCACCTCCTCTGTATGCAGATGCCAGCAGCGCATAACATACTCCAGTTGGTTTTTTCCACTTCTGAATTGGGAATGAACAGTAGAGGGAAGGCTGCCTTATGTTTTCCTCACCAGGAGTAGTTTGATTAAAGTGATTGTGAATGCCCCGCTCATTGCAGGGTGAAGTATGTTCCCCAGAAGGACTGACCAGTCCCATAGGTCTTTTCTGTTTATTTTTCCTCCTATTGTTAGCTACCATCACATCAGAGCTTTTAATGAGGTGATAAATTCCAGATTCCAGAACCTGTGTGTTTCTCATCCTCTCCAGGCTCTGTGGCATGTTTATAAAGCAGCACAAATGCTTTGGAGTATGAGTGGTAAGCACGTGTCCACAGCAATAGAAATACTGCGGCTAATGTCACTGGGTCAGTGAAGTAGTCACCCACAGGGAGGGGGTTGGCTGACTTGGAGGGAGAAAAGAGTTTTGATGCTATCAAGTATTGAGTTAACGTTATTTCAGCTCATCCTTTTGGATTATTGTGTATTGAATTTTTTAGTAACGTGGTATTGTAAGAGAAATAGTGAGGAAAAGAGAGTAACTCTGATTAGAGAATTGGAGAACAGTTCAGGTGGGAAGAGTTCTCAGGAGACCTCCAATCCAACCTAGTGTTCAGAGCAGTGTCAGCCATGAGGTCCGACCAGGATTCTCAGGGCCTTAACCAGTTAGGTCTTGGGAAAACTCCAAGGAAGAAGATGGCACAACCTTTCCGGGCAACGTGCTTTGCTACATGGCTGTCCTCATGGTGGATACATTTTTTCCACATACCAAGTCAGAACCTCTTTTTGTTTCAGTTTACGTCCATCGTCTGTTGTCCTCCCACCCTGCACCACTGGGAAGATCTTGGCTCCATCTTCTTAGTAACCTTCTCTGGAGTACTGTTAGGCTGCTCGTGGGTCCCTCTGAAGCCGTTTCTTCCCTAGGCTGAACAAGCCCAAGTCCTTCAACCCTAAGGACTTGTAGGGCAAGTGCCCTAGCCCCTGACTAGCTTGGTGACCCTTTGCTGAGCTTGCTCTGGTTTATCAATTTCATTCTTTTTACTGGGGATGACAAAACCAAATGTGGTATTTTGGCTGTGATCCAACAAGTCCTCAGTGAAAGGTGATAGTTACTTCCCTTGATCCACTGGCTAGGCTTTTGTTGACACAGTCCAGGATGCTGTTGACCTGCAACCCCTTTGGGCGTTGGACTAGATGACCTTTAAACGTCCCTTCCAAGCCCAATTGTTCTATGATTCTGTGATTTATCACTGTCATGGCACACTGGCTCATGTTCAGCTTGCTGTCTGCCATGACCCCCAGAGCCTTTTCAGCAGAGCTGCTCCACAACCAGCAAGGTGTTCATGCTTCCCATAGGCAAGGCTTTGCATTTGTTTTTCTTCAATTCTGTGAGGTTCCTGTCAGGCCATTCCTCCAGCTAGTCTAGATCTTTGAGTGGCAGCCCTGCCGTTGAGCTCATTGACTGATCCTCGGTTTGATGCTGTCTCCGAACTTGGTGAGAGTACTGTGTCACCCATTCCAGCAGCACACTTTCCACCAAGACAGCTCCAGACCTCTGTGGTACTACCAGCGATGACTTCATACTCTCTAGGGAGAATGTGACCCATTGACCACTGCCCTCTGAGCCCCACCATCCAACCAGGTTTTTTTTTTACCCATCTAACTGTCTGCCTGCCCAGACTGTAGTATCTGAACTGGCGTACAAGAATATTGTGAAAGACAGCGTGGAAAGCCTTGCTGAAGTTGAGGTAAAGGACATCTGCTGCTCTCTGGCTTGTTCATAGACACCATCCAGTACCAGCGTAGTGGTAGAAGCTCTTCTTGCTGCACTTGGTGTCACTTGCAAGTGTCAGCTGTAGATGAGGTTTGGCTTTCCTAACAGCATACCTACTTTTGTAAGTGATGATTTCTAAACTCCTCTTTGGTAGCCTGTACCTGCGTCCACCCTGTAAATACTGACTTTTTGCACTGGAGCTCAGCCATGGGTTCCCTGTGTAAGTATGTTTTGACTGGTCACTGTTGTGCTACTGGGTGGAAGACCTCCACAAAGAAACGTGGAAACTTGCCCCAGAAGAAAATGTTACCGTTGCTGTTGGCAAGCATGTGCAGAACAGAAGAAACACAGAGGAGTGCCATCTTGTAACCTCTTCCAATTCTTGTTATCTGAAGCAGGGCCTGAGTTAATGTTAAAAGCATGTGCAGATGGAAGTGCTGCATTTTTAGACTATGTTTCTGCCATAGAAAGTAGTTTACTGCATACAGCGGATAGCTGCACATGTACACATTTATTTTATGTTGATTAAATTGGTTTAATTTTTCATTTAGAATTGGTATAAGAACATTAATGTAAACCTAAAAAAGCAATGTTTGCTAATATTCTTCATGTTTAAAACGTGTTCCTGCCCTACATGGGAACAGCTGACTCTTTTTCTTATTTTGGAGAAGAATGCTGATTTTATTCTGTTTGTGGTTTTTCATGGTTTTTGAAGTAAATTTCTTGTGCATTTCCACACACTTCTCTTTCTTTGCAGGTTAAATTTTATTGTATCTATCACACGGTCATGTTCATCTGGGTTTTGAATGTAAGCCCTTATGTGCTTGGTGGTCAGTCTATAATAATAATTTTGCTCATTACCAAGAACCTGCAAAATGTTCCAGATGAAAACAACAGGAAAGCAGTTTTCTCTCATTGCTCTTCAGACAACTTAGAGAGCACTTCTTCCATCAAGGTATGCCCAAGAGACTGGGAAACCCCCCACTCGAGACACAGGGCATGTTGCATGATGGGAGCTAATTTCTGTGCTCCACATCCTGTTGTGTTTACTGCTTTTAATTAAGTTGGCTTTCCTGATGATGCACTTAGCTTTCCCATTGCAATTACAGCTGCGTGAAGTGTCAGCAGGTGTGTGCTTAGGGCAGTAACCTAGCTGTTGATTTATTCTTCCATTTGATTTGAAGCCAGCATGGAGAAGGGAGAGAGGAGGCAGGGTAAGAGTTTTGCACGCTTCTAGGCGCCTTGGATGGCTGGCACCGTACAGAAATGGAGACCTGGATTCAGGCCAGGGCCACCAATTTGGCAGCGAGCAGCCACAGGAACGGCCCGTTCGCATTCGTGATTCAGCGCAAGAACGTAAGTGCACAGTTTGTATCGTGAAGGAAGACAGCAGTAATTATCAGACCATCTGTATCTAAAGGCAACAAAACCCCACCACCATTGCTCAGTCCTGTGTGGCCTTAAGCAAGAAGGGTGCAAAACATCACAACTAGCTTCAATAGTCTATGCTCTTAAGGTGGATATTCCTTGCCTCAAATAAGGGACTGGATTCCCTTGACGTTGATAGGCAGTAATTGAGGTTGTAGTCCCGACGGCTGTAATCACCCAGCAACTAGGTGCCTTGCCACGTGCTGGAATTGGCTTTGATGGATCGGTTGTCTGATGCACAACCTGGGGAGAACTAGGCTGCCAAATTAACAACCCACTCAACTTGCTAGGAGTGAGTCCTGAGGAGGGGAGAGGGATTTGATATCTCAGCCTTCACAGGCAATTGGGCAGGTGACCGACCTAATTAGAGATTTGAAGCTCTGAGTGATTTTGGAGTTGGAAGCTGACCAGGCATAGGCAGCTTATTCTGAGGAAGGAGAAAAGAAGGCAGTCTCTATCTTCCAGTGGAGGAGTACTCTGAAACCAGACTCTCCTCTGGCTGAGGTGGAGTGAGGAACCCTGTCCCACCCTCCTCTCATTTCCAGCGGACGCAATAACCACAGCTGTGGCTTATTGTGACTTTTTCCTGTTGGGGCTCTGTGACTTGAAATATTCATCACAGCAGTAACTCGTCCGTGTCCTGGGCAAGAACCTTAACGTGAGGCTGAGAATCACTTTCTCCTGGCTTCCGGTCAGTGGGACAGGAAGGCTTGTGCCTGGTTTGAGCTCCAGTGGACAGCATCAAGGAGCACTTGACCCCAAAGTCATCTTGAAGATCCTAACCTTTTCTGGATAGGGAGATTCCGAGTGAAAATTTTGGAAGCCTTGGTGCCACCGAATTGTTGGCCGTTAGTATCCACGTCCTTCTCTGCATTTGATCGTGCAGTGGCTTGGTGAAAGAAAAAGTCACCTGCTGGGCATTAGTGTGTTCAAGTCAGGCAGGTTGCAAATTCATGGTCACCCATTGCCCCCTGCCAGCAGGCTGCTGATAACCTCCCAAAGCAGCGATTAGATGCCGCAGGACTGCTCACCCACTGGGAGCAGCTTGGGGTACTAAGGGCTAGTTTAATAAGGGGCCCCATGGTTAACCAGAAGTCCTCGTTCCTGTTGGTATGAGAAATATACGATTCCACCTCCAGAAAATTAAAACTCATCATACAGATGATCATTGGATTACTTTGGCCAGAGCCGTAAGCCATGCTGTTTCTCTGCATTGTTTGTGAAAGAAAGGCCTGCAGCCTGTGTTGAAAAATGGCTGTTGAAGGTACTATATACTGCCACTGGACAAAGCCCAAACCACAGCAGTTCTTGCTAGGCTCTGCCACAGGAGGAGCAGAGAAAATTTCTAGATGGGTGCGTGCTGGCCAGAAAGCCATGTGGTGAGACTAGCTGCCTTTACAGACAACAAGGAGAGTCCCTCCATATGGTGGCTTTCATCTTAGGGTCTGAGAAGAGAGGGATGGGGATATGGCAGGCTGTGGAGCAGCAGCAGGTTTGTGGAAGGATTGGTTTGATGAGGGCAGCTGAGCAAATATTTCTCGTCCCATCAGAAGTACGGGAGGATTTACCATGTTCTGCTGAGTTTTTGCACAGAGACGGTGTTTATAGGCTCTTCACTTAAAGAATAATTGAGAAGTAATCCCTTTTTCAGCCATATTTTTCATGTCTATGTGAAGGACAGGAACCAAGTGTCTTGTCTCGTTGTAGGACATTTTAGTTGTGTCAAAGCAGACAGGAATCTAATCTGAGCAAATATTGTTTCTGTCTCTGTTGTTTCTACTCTGTAGAAAAAAAATGACCTGACAACCCCTTTCCTCCTTTTTGACTGATGTTTTCTTATGTAGTTAAGGGCTGGGTGATTTATCGAGTACCTGGGTAACTATATCTCTGGTGTTCTCCTGGGTACCAGCAGCAGTGTTTTACTCTCAAGTGCAGATGTTCCACTGAGGTCACGGTTGTGTTCATCTCTGAAGCAGTTACATGTTTTATATATATATAGTTACAGATTCACCAAAATCAGACCTACATTTTACAAGGCGCTGTTCTTGGATGCTCTGAGAGATCACCTTTGCTATGTGTAAGATAAGAAGAGAAATGTTTTTGGGTGCTGAGAACCTATGACTGCAGGTAACCGTGGTGGAGTTGTGTCTCTGCTGCAGATTAGCCCATGTACGCAGACAGGCTAAGAAGACGCAACCAGCTCTAAGGCCAAAGCTGGAGGGGAGATGTTGCCTATCTTTCTGTTCCACCAGCCAGAGACCTGTGTTACCGCTCCTCAAGCTTTGAAGTGAATGCCAGTGGAGGGATGTGGCCTTTGTGTTCCGCGTCTTTCTGGAGAGAGATTAAACCACTTTGGGACTCCTGAGTACAGAGTTGGACTCTGTGTTTTGATTTCCATGTCCAGTGAGCTGCTGTAGCAAAATGGATTCCTCGGGATAACCTCTTCACCGTGCTCGTAGCGTTAAGCTCCTCCATGTGTCTGGTGGTCTTCCCCCTGTATGCAGTCAATAACCTGGGTCTTTCCTCACATAGCACTACAGGCAACGGCTTTGCTTTAAGAACTGATTTTTACTGAAAGGTGGAAAGGCACATACAGGATGGTCTGGAAGGAATTAGTCAGCGGTGAAATAAACTTGGTAGAGAAATAACTAGCTCTCAGTTATTTTGTACACGTTCTATTGATCCTCTTCCTCATTCCTCATCCTTCAGGTCTAATTCTGAGTCTTGTGACAGTGTAGTCCTGTTGAGCTCAGTGGCGTTACTCCTCATTGACAGCACAGCCAGGATTCTGAGCTTCATCAGAATTGCTTCTACTAGTCACTTTGTGGTGACTGTCTGCTTTGTTTTACTTTTTGTTTCATGACTCATTTGGTTTTTCTCTGTTCAGCATCACTGTATCCTGGCAGCGGAGTTCCAAGCAGGTTAAATCTTTTTGTTTTTTGTTTTTTTAAACTTTTTTGTCTTTGAACAAGTAGATACTTATGCGCACATCAGCTGTCTGCCTTCATCTGTTCCATGGTAGCAGAGCTGAGCCTTCTGGCTTTGAGGGCTCAGCACTGAGCCTGCCTGGAGGTGACCCAGTCTCGGCAGTCCATCCCTTCCAGTTCTTGGGAGCACTTGTTCTCCTTCTGGTCTTTTGCTTGTGCCAGTATAAAGACCACAGCTGGGACCTCCTTAGCTGCATCTGATGCTACTAGCCAGTCCCCCAAAATCTTTGTCTTCCGTTCTTAGTTATGGTCTACTGCTGCGCCCTCCTTTACTGAACCTCCTGGCTCCCTTTGGTTCCCCCCCATTTGAAAAACTGCCAGTGCTTCTTGTGTTCCAGTGAATCCCAGTTTGCTTCATAGACCTTACATACATGCAGCAATGATTTAACCTCTCACTGGCATGCAGCCTTTCTTGGAATTAAAGTTATGTTTGTCTACAGGACACTGGTTAGAAATCTTGCCATTTACTGTATCTGGTTGTTGTGGCGGTTTTGTGATTTTTCTCTCACCCTCCCATCCTCTGTCCCTGTGTCTGTGGTAGGATTTCTGCCGCTACACATGGACTAACAATCTATCTTTTTCTCTTCCAAAAGATGTTGCTAATCGAACATCTTAAATGTTAAACTGGGTTTTGGCAGACGGGGTGCAAACAGGCTAGAGAGGAAACCTAAGAACGCTGCAGCCTGCATTCGAAGGGATGGTGTTGATGGGGAAGACCCACGCTGGGTGGGGAGAGGGAACGTTGTCTGACCACTGTGGCCATACAGTCTGCTGAAAACTGTAACCCTTGCTTTACCTCCTGAATTTCTCCAGTTTTCAGCAAGTGCCAATCGGGGAATTATTTTTAGATGCCGTTCTTTCCTGCGGCAGCTCTGCTAAGAAGGGACTTGTTCAGCTGTGTAGATGCAGGTATAAATGGAAAAGAGCTTCCGGACCATTTCATTGAGCATTATTATCCACAGAACACATGCTTATACATGTGCTCACATGTACACTGTTGGCTTGTGGGGTTTGGATCACACCCTGTACCCTTCCATGAAACTTTGTGCTTTGCTTCTCCGTTAAGGAAAGGAGTGCAGTGTCGTGATTGAAGTGTGAACCCCTGCAAAAAGCGTGTTGCTGTGATCTGACACAGGGTAACTTTGGTCTCTGACACAGAAGTTCCTTGGTGTGCTAGCGGCACAAGTCGTTGGACATGCAGATGCATTCGTTGCGCTCTACTGAATTATGAATGAAGAGATACATCTTCTAAATCATAAATCACATTGCAGACAGTTTTCAGAAGAGAGACCGTATGCTTGGTGAAGCTGCAGATCAGCAAAGCAACGAATGGATCATGTCTTATCGTACATAATGGGTTAAATTTTGATCTATGAAACAAGCATTGCCCTCGGGAAACACGGTTCTCGGGATCATCCTTGATGTGTGAAAGAGTGAAATTGGCTTTAGGAACGTCTTCTGTAGGTGATCAGCTCAGTCCAGTTCAGATCAATAAGGCTTGTTCTTCTTCAGCTGGCATTGGGCACAACCAGTCCTTTGCCCTTAAGCAGAGCCAAAGCACAAGTATAATTTAAACAGTACGCATATAAATGAAATAAATGTGTGTGTGTGTTTAATTATTTTTTCTGAACCAGGGTCTTAATTCTGCTGGGATTTGCTGTCAGGCAGTAAGAGATAGTACATCAAAGACTGATTATACTTAAGCTTGTATGTTACTCCATTAATAAGCTGATCTTATTGTCATCTTTTGTCTGCTAATAAATACGGCTTTTGTAAGTAAGTTAACTTTCTTGTAATTGGGATCGATGTTGGCAGAAGTTGCGTTGTTTTTTTGTGGCACATTGAATCAAGAACAAGAGATCAGCAGAGCTGCTGCGGTACCCTGATGGCAGCACCCGCAAACGGGCCGTTCGTTCTTCCAGCCTTTTTCGGCGCTGCTGGGGAATACAAAGGGCAGATTGTTGTCACGGTATCATCCTTGATTCCCGGCTTCTGCAAACGGGTACCTGTGTCCATACTCGCAGGCACGCAAAATCAAGTGCTCATTTGGTTTTATGGGTGAAAAGTGAAAGGGTTGCTAGCGTCAGATCTCAAAGGGATTTCCCTCCAAGTCATGACACTGATTTGGCTTCACTGATCCACCCAGCAAAAGCATTGCTTAGTCTGGGACGAGTTGCCTCCGAAAGCTTACTGGCCGTTCTAAAATGGCGCTTCTCTGAACACAGCCGTAGTGAGAGACTCCTCCAGCCTTTGCATCAGTAACTGTGTAGGAGACAAAACTTCTCTTTGATGGCCTGTTTGTTTGCTGTGCAGCAGTCTCAGGAGCTTCGTAAACATCCAGCAGCTGAGCCTTTAGGTCTTCCAGCTGGTCCTTTAGTCCCCTTTTGCCAGAAGAAAAGGTAAGTCACTTTACCTTTAAAAATGGTGCTGACTTGAAGCCTAGACAATTTAGAGATTAAAAATAAAACATAAGTTCAGGTACTATACTCCTCGAACAGATGCTGGTTTAATTTTGGTGGTTTAAATGACCATAATTGCATATTTTAAAATAGCCTTTTCCCATCTCTTCTGGCTCTGGAGAAAACAGATGCAAAAAAAGCGGGGCAGGGGTGGGCACGGGGGAGGCGTACATGCAGCCTCCCTGGGCTCTCTGTTTTAGTTTAACTTTTAATACGAGTTAAGCTTTTGGGGCTCAATCTGGGAAATGGCTTTGGGAGCCAGAGTCCTGCCTGGCACATCCGCTCCTCGTCCTGCTTGTGGTCAGGTGTAGGTGTCTGGGCTGACAGAGGCAGCGTGAGGAGGCAGAGATGAAGACTGCTCACATCCATAAAAGCTTGCTGTTTTTTGGTCTTAAGTGCCTCAAGAAGGGCTTCTAGATTTATGGGCCTTGTTTCCTCTCTGTTTTTCTAGCCCAACAAGCCTTAAAAAGTCCTGGTTGTGCAGTGTCAGCAAAAGGGGCACGTGCCCATCCATGAGGATGAAGTGCTCCAACCAAAGGGGTGTTGAAGAGCAACAAAGGGTACCATGACCACTGTTTTTATAGAAGGCAGTGGTGGCCAGCCTGTTTTGTAAGGGGTCTGGTCCTGTCTGTGCATTTAATGTATTTCTTGAAAGCTGCTGTTGGGTTGATGCCCTTGGGTAGCTTGGAGGGATGCTTAATTTCTTGGTCCCACTTGGACTGAGGTTAATGCTGACTTGCTACGTCTTGTTAGTAGTGTTGTGGTATCTGGTAGCTTGTAGTATGAGCAGTTGTTAGGCTCCTGGCAAGCTTTAAAGAAGAAAAACTGGAGATCTGGTCGCTTTTATGTTCAGGGACGGCAAAGTGGGTGTTTCCTCTTTTGTCATGAGCAACTTACTCTGCCTGAGTCTCAGACTGGGTGCCTGACTGTACTAATGGACCTTGCTGTGCTGATCAGTGTGTCAGATCCTCCAGCTTGCTTAAATAAATCCTGCCCACTTGTCATCAGAAGAGTGTGCAACGGTTTTCACTTGCAAAACAACTGATTATTTATCCATAGAGCATCTTCCTCTGGCCCCAGTCAGAGGCTGAAGCCTCAGTGACTTGACATATTTTGTGAGTGGAGGCTCGTTAATTGAGCGTGTAAAAGTGTAATTGTCTGTACAGTTATCCAATTGATTTTTTTAGCTTTGCGTACAAATACGGGAGCACAATCATGCAGCTGGGCAAATTTTACGAAGCCAGATACTTGCTTAAATCTGTGCATTGAGCATACGGATGTGAACACCATTGGAAAGAGTTCCATTTGTGGCAACCCCCTCTTTTCTTTCGGTATGTGGATATGCTAATCTGAACGTGTTCCTCTGAGTCTGTCACCGGCCATACTTTCTGTGTTACATTTCTCCTTTTTCCTACTGAATACATAGTGTGTCACTGGTGTGGGAAATGGCAGTTACCACAGAAATTGTTCAGAGGATGCTGAATGTATGCGCTGGCTTTTAGTGGAGTTGTACCTTGTGCTTACGGTGGTTGGTGCTATACCTTTAAAACAGTTCTATATGAAATATTATTTTTGAAATGTGCGGTTCTTTCTGAGTAAAAAATGGGAGTTGTTGGCCGTTGCAGTCCAGTGCATTTAAATGCCATTAAATCTGCAGATACGGTATGCTTAGAAGTTTTCTCCACACTTGGTTGTTCCTCTGTTTGGAAGCTGCTGATTTGCAAAGAATGAGTGATCTGGCAGATGTGACCTTGCAATTCTTGTCTGTTGCAGTGATTGAAACCCCAAATGGCTCATGTTTGAGGTCTGGAGTGTTCATTTACTGTGAAAGAAAACACATTATTACAGCCTGTCTTTGTAACATGTGCTTTTGTATGGAATTAAACACTACATGCAGTCTTTTTGTGGGGGCTCTAAAAGAAATATATAGGAAGGTAGTTTCATTAGCATGCAAAAAATTTCTGAATAGTGCTAGAGCTGTGCCGTGGATATGTACATGTAATTGACAACCTTACCCGGCCAAGGGTAGCCTGTTCTTATTCACAGACCCACAGAATGGTTCGGGTTGGAAAGGTCCTGTAAAGATCATCTGGTTCAACCCCCTTTGCCTTGGGGGGGGGCCACCTTTCGCTAGATCAGGTTGCCTAAAGCCCCATCCAACCTGCCCTTGAGCACATCCAGGAGGCTTTGCCTCCTGGGCTCATGGCGATGCTCTGAGCACCACCTCGGGCAGGGGTGCGAACGGCCTCAAAGTTGGGGATGCCGTTTTAATCTGGGTGAAAACCACTCCTCTAACGCCCTTTTCTCTTCATGTCTCCGCAGATGTCGCTCCTATGAGGATTGCTGTGGGTCAAGATGCTGTGTAAGAGCTCTCTCCATCCAGCGACTATGGTATTTTTGGTAGGTCAGGGCACGTGGGAGTTTTGTGTTTGTCCTGTTCTTGTCTTGTTCGTAGGACTGCAATCAGGGTATTGCCAGCCTGAGTATTTTAAAGTGAAGTAGGTACGAGTATGCAGTAATGTATATATGTACGTATAAATGCAAGTACTTTGGTTTTTGGCTTATAAAATTCTCCTGATGTAGTGAGAAAACACTGGAAAAGACGATTACTAGTGTCAGGCTGCCCTTTCCTGCGTCTGCGTCCTGCTGCTCTGTACAGGCAGCGGTTCTGCTTTTACCCGAAATTGCTGCATTCCTTATGCCTGTGCCAGCTACTACTGAGCAGCAGCATTTGGCCGTTTTTGTTGGGCACTCAGTTTTAAAAGAGCATTTGTATAAGGAGGATTGTGCATTTAGACAGGGTTTAAGACATTCTTGCCAGCAGAACCGAGGCTTCAATTAAAAAGGAAGAGAAATACATTTATGACTGAGGATTTCAGTGGAGATGACAGCAAGGGAAAAGCAGGCAGAGAGATTTGAGCTTGTGAAACCAGCAGTTCAGTAATCTGGATAAAGCTTAAACTAATCACTGTTACATGCATAATGAAAAAATAAGGTAAATTCTTTTTGGAGAGGAATTTAAGAAAGCACCTGAATAAAACCTTCTCATTACAGTAGAGACAAAGCAAAAGATCTGCTGGAAAACCTGATTTCAGGCATTTCTATGTAGAATTTGAAGACTGCTTTAAAAAAAAGCCTTCAAAACTGAAACAAATAAATGCTGAAAAACAAAAGCCTGATGCAGCATAATACAGAGATTTCCCAAAGCTGACTGTGGGATTTCATGTACAATCCTTACTGATAGAACTGAAGAGCTCTGCATCTCAATTCCCGGGGTGACGTCGTAAATCTCTGGTTTTTCCTTCAGAGCAAATAATCCTCAGCAGGAACGCTGCCAAAAGAGAATGTATTAATATTGGCTCAGGGAAACAGGACCTCCTTCTGCTCTCGTTTCCACCGCAGAAACAAGACCAGAAGTTGACCCTTTGCGTGAAGCACCTCTCGCTGCCGTGCGGTGTCACGCTCTTCCTCTCGGGCACCTGGGAACGCTGCAGAGGAGATAAGCGTGGTGTGTAGGCCTGCCTCTGGCCAACTTCAGTGGCCTCTGGCCAGCTTCCTTCCTTTCCAAAAGAGCGCAGTTGTCATTGTCTTCCAGTAAAGGGCCCTGAAATGAGGTAGCAATTACAGGCAGAAGAACCGTTTGGGTTTACGGGAGCTTGCGTCAGTCGCTGGCGTGTCGGATAGCTAATCAAGGAAACACAGTGAAAGACGCTGTTTGAAGAACAAAATCTTCTGATGTGCTCTTGCTGCGTGTGCCTGCTTCCACAGCACCACAGCAAGGGAACGATGAGGACAGTTTAGCCAGGTCGGAAAAGGAGCTGAGAGGAGAAGAGCTGAAGCCCAACGATGTCCCTTTCCTTGAGAACGTATATCCCATGTGGGAAGCACAGAGCAAAGCTTGTCGTCTTCAGTGCCGAATGCTTCGGTCTTACGGCTTGAGCTTAAATGCCAGCTACCATATTTCCCATGGGAGACAAAATTACAGTGTTGAGTAATTTAAGAACATCCAAGAATCTTCTTTTGAGGGCAGCTGCAGAATAGTATATTCCTCGTTGTACAACCGGTCCCTTGACAAACCTCCTGGCGAGCCTCGGTGCTGTAGAAGCGAGGCTTGTCTCCAAGCAATGCCATTTGTACGGACCTGGAACTTCAGGTCAGCATCCTGGTGGCAAAGGCCAAGTATGAATCTGGACTTCCCAAACATTCAAGGGCATTTTAATTTTGGATTTGTATTTTTACATGCCAGATAACATTGGCCAATAGTACTGATTGCTGAAGATGTCCGTGTTATACTCATAAATGCCCCAAGATATGGCTATCTCCAATGACATAGGCCTGCTCTCAAGAGACAACCTGTTGAAGAAGCCCCGATAAAACTCACAGGCTGATGATTGCTGGATGATACTCTGGGTCTCTCAGCCAACAGTCCGGGTTTGAAAGCTGCCTGAGCGTGGGTGGGTTTTGACTTCCCCCTTCTCTTTGCCTAGGTTCCTTTTGATGATGGGAGTTCTGTTCTGTTGCGGAGCTGGTTTCTTTATCCGAAGGCGGATGTACCCTCCTCCACTAGTAGAAGAACCTACTTTTAACGTGTCTTACACCAGACAACCAGTCAATACTGCATCAGGTCAGAGACTGCTCGTTAAACAAGTTTCACCGATTTCTTACATTTGCCAAGGCATTTAAAGGGAGGGGGGCCTGAGGGTTTTGTTGGATTGGTTTTTGGAAACTCTGGGATTTGGAGAAGGGACTGCACTGCATAAACCATGCAGCCAGCTCTTGTGATGAGTGAAGTCTTCCGCTTTCCAGACAACATCATTCAGCTGCTGCGTACAGAAGTGCTTCTGAAACCCAAGATGCCGGGACTTTCAGTTCCCTGCCGTTGTGGTTCCTAATACCTTTACAGCTGCGTGTCCAGGCACAGAAAGAGAATAGCGAGTTGCCACTTGGCAGCGTAGACAAAATGATAGGTATCCAAAATGAAGAGTGACACGAAGAAAGAGTTTTAAATATGTTGGTAACATTTGACGGAGAAAAAAAAAAAGCCTGACATTTTTCTTCCACGGTCTGGTTATCTCACAAGTCTTCACTTTTTGATTTGCCTCCCGTGCTCTGTGCTGCAGCTTTACTGCAGCAGAGTGGTCCTTCTCCCCTGGTCAGTCTGGTCGCTCTCAGGGCGGCTATGACTGACTATTCTGTAACGAGAAGGGGAATCTCTCTGAAAATTTGTTGCCTACAACCTCTGTATTGAAAAATCACCTTCGGAGCTGTTGCGTCTCTGCCCAATACTGTGGCTGCCTCGAGACAGTTCTGTTTTTCTGCTTGACCGAACAAGCATTTCCACAGAGAGTATTTATTTTTCAGCAGTGGAGGGTTGGGGGAGAGCCGAACTAATTAAACTAATATTTTGAAGGCTGAAAAATAACCTCGAGATTGTGTGAACAGAGGGTGTCTTTGGCTGGATTGGCAAATACCAGATTTAATTTTAGAGCACGGTTTTATTTTTTTCATGGAATGCAAGTTGGAAGTAAATATAAAATAAGCACAAGCCCTGTGATGACCTGCTTGTGCCACCTGCTTCCAGACTGTTATTCCTGTTGCTTAAAAGCTTTGGGGTCTGAGCTAACCCCACCGATTTTTTTTTTTTCCACTTTTTCTACTATTCTAGGAATATTCAACAGCAGTGGGAATTAGTAGTCAACCAAGCTGTCATTTTCCGCTGGCTCCTCTTCCAGATCTGGTAGCAGTAGCCGGTTCCCTGTTGAGGTGGAGCCCTTGAAAGGTGTCTCCTTGCCCACCTCCCTCCTTCCCTTCGGAGGTAACGGCAGCATCTTCTGCCATCCCAGCAGCAGCCTGGGACTGGGAGTGCTTTTCCTGTGGGCCTGACTGGGAAAACGGATTGGACACCTCACCTGCAAGCAGCAGTTTGCAGACCTGGTGGCATCTTTCACTTCAGCCCCGGCCTGCATAGCCCCAGGCTGGCAGTTCAGGAGCCGGAAAAGGTCGGGTCCCTCTGTAGACACTTAACGAAGAGTTACTGCGCTGATCCCACAAGGAAGGCGATATTCAGATGTTGGTTTCTGCTGGGTTTAATGAACCGAAAATAAAACCTCAAGAGATCGGTGTCCACACTTGCCCCCCCAAATTCAGTAACAATAGATGGAAGTTTTAACGAAAAAGTTATTTTCCATAAGAGCAAGGTGCAGTGAGCTACCTCAACCATTTCCCCATGCAGATGGAAACTGCAGAGCTGGGCAGGATTTAACTTTAAACCGAAAATGCTAAAGAAAAAGGCTCCAGGAGAGGGTGTTAGCCAGAACTTTGGAGAGGTGGGACTCAGCTCCCGTTTCCAGCCTGGCGCTCCCGCAGCCGCATGCTGGTGCTGTACGTGGGAGGTGAACGAGGGCTTCTCGTCGCCGCGGTGGAGGAAGAGAGGCGGAGTAGCCCCCTTCACTCGGACAGGCAAAAGGAAAAATTGTTGTGGTGGGGTGTTCAAAATTATTGTGCCAAGAAGGAAATGGCTGCATTCCCGATCTGCTTTCCATCCTCTTTGCTCCTGATTCTCCAAACAAAGCTCCCTAGGCAGACACCCCAGGCTTGGGGACAGTTTGCCTTACGGCTCAACGCACCTGATTTAATATTGTAAGAACATGGTTTTGGGTTCTGTATGCGTGAGCCAGCAGTGTGCCCTGGCTGCCAAGAAGGCCAATGGCATCCTGGGGTGTATTAAGAAGAGTGTGGCCAGCAGGTTGAGGGAGGTTCTCCTTCCCCTCTACTCTGCCCTGGTGAGGCCCCATCTGGAGTACTCTGTCCAGTGCTGGGCTCCCCAGTTCAAGAAAGAAGAGGAGCTACTGGAGAGAGCCCAGCGGAGGGCTAGGAGGATGATGAGGGGACTGGAGCATCTCTGCTACGAGGAGAGGCTGAGGGAGCTGGGCTTGTTCAGCCTGGAGAAGAGAAGGCTGAGAGGGGACCTTATAAATGCCTATAAATATCTGCAGGGTGGGTGTCAGGAGGACGAGGCCAGACTCTTTTCAGTGGTGCCCAGCAACAGGACAAGGGGCAATGGGCACAAACTGAAGCAGAGGAAGCTCCAGCTGAACATGAGGAAGAACTTCTTCCCTCTGAGGGTGACGGAG
>Ga0065711_1041052_pt1 | contig 16448 bp, 7 predicted proteins | sample Hoacrofraction12_FD_59098 | JGI IMG/M metagenome (GOLD analysis project Ga0065711, IMG submission 59098) | Hoatzin crop microbial communities from Cojedes, Venezuela - Epithelial fraction 12 v2 (version 2) | ecosystem: Host-associated > Birds > Digestive system > Esophagus > Crop | place...
TTCTTCTCTTACCTCCGGGGCCTGGGATTCCTGAGGGCCAGTCTTAGCACTGAAGACTGAAGCAAAGAAGGCATTCAGTAGCTCTGCCTTCTCCGCATCCTCCGTCACCAGGACACCCGACTCATTCAGCAGCGGCCCCACATTGTCCTTAGCCTTCCTTTTGCTGCTGATGTAGTTAAGAAGCCCTTCTTGTTGTTTTTGACATCCCTTGCCAGCTTCAATTCCAGGTGGGCCATTCATGCCAGCTATTACGATTGTGATATTTGTGATTTATTTCCCCCCCAATATCCTTTCTCCATAGCTGGCACAAACCAAAGTAACGGGGCTGCTTATGAAAAATAGTTGCGGTCATCAGAAACAAGAAGAAAATAATAATACATTCCAGAACTCTAGTTTTGAATAAAGTGTGTTATTTCTGGGAAACATAGTATAAGTATGAAGTAGCAGTTAACAAGAACTAAATGTCTGTTGTTCGTTAGTCCACCAGACAATGAATTAACAATGCTTCACAGATTATAGCATGCAAAGATGGAATCTGTGCTTATGTATACTATTGATGAGGTGGAAAAGCATCAATGAAACTGAAACTTACTCCCCATTTAGACTGATACTGTTGGAGAAGGAATCACCCCTTTGTTTACAGTGTTTTAAATTCCTTTAAATGTATAAATAATATGCATTTAACTGGTCAAGAGGTGCCAAAACCAAACCCCTGGTTTCATAAGCTTACATGTTTGAAGTGTACTAAATAGACTTTATATTAAAAGGTAACGGATGTTTACTAAGCTTTCTTGATTCTTGCCAAGGATAGGCTGACTTACAGGGCAGACAGCCATAGAAAATATGCCATCTTCTCACTGTAGGCTGAAATTTTTCAGCATCTTTTCATACATTCACAGTCCACTTTCACCTTTACCCTCTGCACAGTAGCCAGCAGCCACTTTAAACGGCAGCCTTATGCACCTGGCTGCCAGTGAGCAATGGTAAGGGACTGCAAATATATACACATAAATACTTGTAGATAATTTTTATTCCTACATATATAAAAATACATAATGTATAATATATAATATATAATATACATGTTATAGCTATATAATTTTTTTACATGCCAAGCTCTTGTCCAGAAACAGCACTTCAATGAGTCTGTTGAAGGTTTCAGTACAAATATCAGCATTCAGTTTCAGAGCATGCGTGCCTCCATTTTTTTCAGTGGGAGACCAGCACTTTGCTCTGATTTCACAGCAAAGAGAAAGGGCAAAGCTTGCGTAACGTCTACAAGTGAAATACAGAAAAACTGTTGTGGATCATTTCTCTAGTAATTCCCCCTGAAAGCCAGTAATACATTTAGAAACTAGCTATTATACGTGCAAGGCATCGTTACTGGCAAGTAGCACTGCAGTGAAAGGCTGTATAGTTGGTATTGCGGTTACTGATGGTTTGCTCTGTTCTGCTATATGGTTTCCTTTTTCTGTATCATGTAAAGCTATTTTGATGATGTTTCACCACTGTAATATACAAACATCATTTTCTATGAGGCAGAAAATGAAAATCCAAGGTGGATACCAAAAGGCACTGAGAAAATATTAGCTACTTTATTTATGGAGTTATTTAAAGAATCTCATAAGAAAACTGGCATAGCTAAGCCAGCAGTACTCATTTGGACAGGGTAGTCAAGCCTGAGATCTTCAGCTCACCATCAGCTGCATATTCAGTTTGTTGCATGGAGCTTTTGCCACATTTTCTTTGCACTGTGCTGATAACACACTGTTTAAAAATCTCACTCAAAGTTTTGAGAACAACCCACTGTAAGCAGCGGTTGTGAGGGAGTGCTTGTGCCAGCTTCCTGTGCCTGAAGCCCTCCCTCTATTCCCAGGGCTAGCCAGCAAGCGCTGCCCCATGCGGGTGGTCTGCCAGCATCCCTGGGAAGCTGCAGCACCAGAGCATCCTGCAGCTCTGAGACAGGGAAAGGTATGACCCCACCAACACTGCTCATCTAAGTGAGAGGCCTTGAGCTTCAAGCCTATGCAAGAGGCTCTGGATGTCATTCCTGGGATGTGCTTTTTATAGCAATGAGAAGGACTCACACATCTGGATCAGAAACCATGCACAAACCATCCGTTGACGTCAGTCTGTTTGAAAGCAACTTTGGCAGAAATATCTAAAAAAAGGAAGAAATGCTGAAAAAAAAGTACATCTGTTTCTTGATGTGTCTCTGTCTAGAGGAAGTTCAACCCCATTTGTCTGAGGGTCTGGCAACATCCAAGCAGTCTGTGTGAAAGGAGCATCTAGGCAGGAACTATGGAAAGAAGATGTTTTATTCTCCACTAGGCTTCCAGATGCAAAGGATGGGCCATAGCTTCTCCCAGGAGGGGCATGGCTCTGAATGTGTGTGTCTACCTTTCATGGCTTCTTCAGTCAGTGTGGCGTGTTTGCTAACTTTTTCAGGGAAACTAATCATACCTGTGTTTTGGAAATACTACTTTTAAATTGGGGTCTTCTAATGATGGGGTTCAGGTCTGCTGAGCTCTTTCTTGATGCAGCTGAACCTATTTCGTTAGCATTTCCTGGCTACACAGACAGCTGGTCACAGCATTGGCAACACTGTGTTTCTAAGGTTTGTCTCATTTTTGGTCTAGGTTAAAGCAATTATGGAATTAATTATTGGCTGTACAGCTGTTCTTCCCCACAGCCTGCCAAAAGTCAGCTTAGCATACAGTCTTCCCTGCACAAAATGCTAGTGAAAAAGCAAATCTAGTGTGCTGAGTGTAGAACATAAACAGCAACTCCCACCATATAGCCAAACCAGGGGATTACAAGCAAATGCTTGCCAGGAAAGCTGCCATGCATCCAGCGTGCCTGTCACTCTGCAGCCTTTAGGCAGGTGTTGTGAGCACACCCCTGCGATCTCTAACATGTAATACTTGAGAGTCAGAGATGCAGACTGGCTTGTCCTTAAATAGCATTTGCCCCCTCTTGGGACCACCAAATCCTCTATCCAGTTATACTAATACTGAACCTGCTTCATCAGTTGTAGTAGAGTTATTTTTTAAGTACATTCTTTGGACTGTTTGTCCTTTATGTGGTTCTATGCATTTTGTTATGGTGGTGTAGACTTCTGTTTGGTTCACTTCCTTTATTGACATGGACACCTTTTTCCTCTAAAGACTAAAGGTAAAACTGCCAATAACCCAGTCTAACCCGTGGCACTTTCCCTCCTCCACCTGCTTCCCTGCCTCCTGCCCAAACACCGGCTTACAAAATCATATGCTTCAGAAGAGGGCAGATTGTAGTTACAAAATAGCTTACTTAAAAGAGTCCAGATAATCACATCTGTCCTTGGAAAGTGTACCCTTTGCCACAGTATGGCTTAATTTCACTGGCAAGGTCTGGTGCTGGGCAGCTGCTGCTCGCAAAGCCACCTCTTGCCTGCTTCCCAGCTAGGCATGGAGATTGTGAACTAAGTGAATTTAAAGGTTGGTTTCATCTTTGGGGATTTAGATGACTCTCATGTATGTCACCTCTGCTGATGAACTAATAAGCCATCATATGCTTCAGGTTGTATGGAAAGTGAAGTGAGGTGCCAGGAGGAGAAATGAGGGCAGTCTGGGACAAGTGCATGGTGTCCTGGTGGCAGGTGCAAGCAAGGTGTGCGGGGTGGCATGGTCCCCTAAGTTGGCTGCCAAACTGACACCATGAGGGGTTTCCTCAGCCCCACAAGCTGCCTGTGGCCAGGGAGAGGGACAGCAGCTCCTGCCCCAGACCTGGTGCTCCCAGCACAGCGGGACAGGAGCCGGCAGGAGCACCCAGCTGCTGCTCTGCAGGCACAAGGTGTGGGCACAGACCTAACATGTGGCTCTTGATTACATTTCATCTTCGTTTGGTTCCCGTGCTTTAATCAAAGCAGCCGACACACACCTTTACGTGGTAAGGCCCTGTAAAAATGCCAAGCAAATTCAATGCTCTGAGAGAAATTCAGGAACGTGGAGGACAAAACGCAGCTGCTGTGAAGAAGCAAGCTGGGCTGAATTTAAAACTGCAGCTTAAGCAAATGTCATCTGCAAGTGCTGCAGTTCAGCAGAGCTTTTCCTGATGGGTCTCACCAAAGACATTATCTCATTCAGTGGTCCCCACAGCATCTCAACAGAAAAGTATATATACTTCCAGTGTCCTGCATGTTTTTATCACCACTTGTAAACGGAGAACTTGAGGCGTACAGGGATGAGGAGTCAGACTTTCAAAGACAGCGCTAATTCTCCATTGTTGCATTTGCAATTTGAAATTCATTGGATTACATAAATCACCCGATCAGCAACTAGAAACAATACCACATCGCTTCAGAAGCTAACCACACTGAGCATTCTGGCATTTGAATAGTGAACCCTTGCAGTGAATCGCTTGTGTACTATTCAAAAAGCAAAACAACATTTTGAAGAAAAGGCAAGAAATTTTTGAAGAAAGAGACTGGATAATTTAAAAGAAATATGTGAACAAAAAGAATTTCTTGTTAATTGTAGTTCATACTTATAGCCTTAACCTCTGCAAAAACGAATCACGTAGCTAGGTGTTTGCACTCTGGCTATCATCTTCATGATAGCTTTCCTCAACAGCTAGCAGAATTGTTGGGTTTTTTCCTTTGAGGATTGTTTTCATCTGGTATAATTTTATTAGGTATACAAGGGGTAACAGGGATATTTTTCTAACAGTGTATTTATTTTCTAATGAAATGTGTTTTATTGTTATTCTCATTCCTGTCTGTAAGTGAAATCTGAATTGGCCCTGTAGTAGCTGTGAAATTGTGCTTCCATGTCTAACCTTCATATTGCTTCTAGCTTTCAGTGACTTTCACTAAGTTGTCCAGTGGCTCCCTGCCAATCTGAAAATCTCTGTAAATGCAAAGAAACTCTCTGAGGATCATTTTGGAAGGACAAATTATTTTGGTTTCAGTAATAGACAAGGCAGAATCTAAAAAACATTTTGGGATATTTATTTATACAGCATAAATAGGCAGAACTGCACATCATGCTGTTGGAGTTTTAATTCAGAGCTTTTCTCCTCCTACAGTGAAGCCCGACTGTTGCAGAAGCAGAGAGAAACAAATGAAAATTTTCTAAAAGGGTATGAAAGTTATCAATAACTAAGAGATCAAATTCCACCCCTCTGGTACATATAAATCTGAAATGACCTGAGTGGTTTCAGCTGAGTTGTTTCCAGTTTGCACTGACATATCTGACACTGGAATTTTGCTTCTCAGTGATAATCATCAGCTGCTTTTCCTATCTGTGCTGGACATTTCAGGCACAGGGACAGGACTACACGCATCCACACGTTGCATTGTACCTGCAATCTGAACACATCTGCTGTTGTCCAGGAAAACATAAAAAGCTTTTGAATAAGTGTGTGCTTAAGCCCAGATTTGTAGTCCAACACTCATGGGCTCAAGCAGCCCAGATTACAGGTGAGGTCTGCAGGTGGTAACAGCTGCTCCCGGTGGGTGTATGGGTGCGTGAGATGGAGGACTGGACAACCAGACAATTAATGGGGTTCTGATGTTGTTGGTGGTTGACTGGGAGGTTTTTTACCTCAGTGAAGAATGAAAAAAAAAGTGTAAAGCAGAACTGGGCAGACAGTTTGCTGGCAAAATGGGAAAATAATGGGAGCAAACAGATGTTAGGACTGAATTTTCAGCTACCCCAAAACAAGCAAGAATTAACTTGGATAAAGCTCTTTCTTTGAGGCCAGACAAGTATTTCATTCCAACTGCAGTGTTTAGGGTCTAGTTTCTTTTTTTGAGTGAAATTATTTCTGGCTAGCTTTTGTTGACATGAATAGTTTTGGGTATTTTTTGTAAAACAAACTGTCCAAAAATTTCATCCACCTCAGCCGCAGAGGTCACTTTTACACAGAACTGCTCACTGCAGAGCAGTGGAAGTTCATCTAAAGTTTCTCCCCACCAATGTAACAGAAACAGTGGACCCCACAATGCTTGGGACAGAAATCACCCCAGCATCTCTGTGTACAGCCCAGACATGTGAGGGCACAGGCACTTGCAGAGCATTTGGGAGGGCCAAGCATCCACACCTGCCCATTCTCTTGGCTTTTCAGTCATAAAATACTGTGCCATGTACACAGAGCTCAGATCAAAAATAGTCATATAAAAGAGGGGAGCAAATAAATAGCAGTGCCTACATGAAGTGCATCAATGAAAACAGGAAGGATTTAGATATCTATTTTAGGACTTTTGCATTGCTTTCAGGGGTTTACATTAAGCAACTCTAATCCAGAGAGAATCTGGGACTGAAATGCAGAGGTAGGGATTTGTTAGCTTTTTTTTTTCTTTAAGATCCTCACAACCACTCCTTTCTCACAACTATGCTTAATTAAGAACACTGTCTCTTCTGACATTTATTGCTTTAGTAAATGTATTAGACTGCACCATCAGCTTGTGTAAAGGAAGATCTGTCCCAGTATGTTTTTCCTAAACAAAAAATACTGTGAGACTGTATGTACAGCAAATACTAAATACGCAATTCTTTCTTCTTCACCAGATAATATACCGCCCTATTTGGTCACGTAACAAATTATGCAAAATCAAGAGACATGCAGAAAGAGTTAATTCTCCTGCAGTAAAGCTGCTCACCTGCTGATGTTATTACTAAAGACAAGAATCAATTCGATTAGTAAAGAGGGCAGATTTAGATTAGATATAAGAAAGAAATTCCTTACTGTGAGGGTGGTGAAGCACTGGCACAGGTTGCCCAGAGAAGCTGTGGATGCCCCCTCCCTGGAAGTGTTCAAGGCCAGATTGGATGGAGCTCTGAGCAGCCTGGTCTGGTGGAAGATGTCCCTGCCTATGGCAGGGCGGTTGAAACTATATGAGTTTAAGGTCCCTTCCAACCCAAACCCTTCTATGATGCCATGCTGAAGTGCTTACCCCAGCTCTCAATAGCAGAAGGAATCAGGCTGACAGGGCTTTCTCATTCACTCAGGACCTGAGTCAGCTCTGAGCAAGGAGTGAGCAGCCAGTAGAAATGTCCACAGATACCCATGGCCATACCTTGGTCAAGCACCCAGCTAAATAACGTAATGGGAGATCTGTCATCTTGTACCCAGTACTGGTTCTGGGGGAAATGGTTTTAAACCAGATGATAAACTCAGCAGCTCAGTGAATAGAACGTCCTAAACCCTGCATTGTCCAGCTCAGAAATGGGGAAACTGTTCACCTGAATTTACTCTCAAACACCACTTAGGAGCTAAAGTGGGACTAACCAGGGAAGAAAGCAGTGGGAACAGAATAAACAGGATGTCCAAAGTCATATAATAATGCTGTCGCGGTGTCAGAAATTGAGCCTTTTCACCCTTTCTCCTGAAAACCAAAACCAACCCGAAGCCCACTAACAAGAATGATTACCAGCAGACTTCAGTGGCTATTCTCTTTGTTTTGCACTCCAAGATGACTGTACGGGCACTGATTATAATAAAACAAATATCAATTGTGCTTGCCACACTATGCCAGATGCACTTTAAAAGACAAGTAATTATAACTTTCCAAGATCATTAGATTAGATTAGCAAAAATACAGGTGCAAAACAAAGTAGACACGAATTTAATTACCATGCTAATTTTCTGTTGGTATGACAAATACTGACTATACTCCTGTAGTTACTTGCTTTATACATCAAGCCTTGCTAATACTACTGCTTAAGTTACTAAAACATTTAAGAAGGAAACTGTGTTGCAGTTGTGAAGTATTGTGCTGAAACAGCCTGTAAGTATTACACAGTTCTGAGATCTTAAAAATGCAAAAACTAACTTTTGTCCTTTTCAGGCAAAATAAAACCTGGAGCTGCTAAGCAGTAGGGAAAATACAAATTTATTTGACCATATATGTCCTCTCTTCCATTAAGAACTTCTGAAATTTTTAGTAACTCATGCAAAAAGCAATAATTTTGTGAAAAATCTGGGGTTTTTCTCCTCCCGAATTAGCATTTTAGCATTGATTATGAAAAATTCTTTCTAATGAAATGAAAGAAGGAATCATTGGGACATTCACCGAGAAACTGCTTGAACTAGGCCCAAACATCTGAATTTACTGATTAGTTTTTCTCAGGAAAATAAGAAGTGGATTTCATCACTAAGACCTGTGTGATTTTAATCACACACTCTTTAGCACTAAAAACCCACAGTCCCTTCTATCTTCAGTGTCATGAGATCAAAGTTTAAAAACAAGGCAAGAAAAGAGTGTCTATGCTGGACACTCCTGCTATTATCAAAGAAAAAGGGAAAAAAAAAATCATCCGTGAATCCTTCCCCAAGGGCTGTCAGCAGTCAGTGGGTGCGTACAGCCAGGTGTTGGCTCTCTGGCTGGCTGGTGAGAGCCCCAACAGCCTTGGGCTCAGGGAACCACATTGCGCCAGTGCCTGAGGGTCAGAGGCTGGCACAGAAGGTCCGAGAGCGGGAACCTGCTGGAACTGGTGCTGGCACAGAAGGTCTGCTGAGATTGGTGCTGGTGGTGAGCCCAGGGGGGCTGTGCTGGCTTGCTGGAGCCGTACAATGCACATCTGCTTCCACCGCTCCAAAGGCTGACTTGGCTTCACTGCATGGGAAGGGGACGATGCAATGGGAGGTTGGAAAATGCCATTGTTCTGGTGTCAAAGGAAACATCAGATCAGCTCCCCTAAGAGACACAATCCCATCTGGACATCAGAAATAGCTACCACTCCTCTAGAAGAATATACCTTTTTTAGCCATTTCTTTTCTTCTTGATCTTTTTTTGGAGATTAATTTTAATGCCTCTTGTTCAGTTTATCTTTACCTTAGATAGCAACAACTACTACTTTTTCCATTTGGGAATACCTTCTCTCACTGGTATTGGTCTTCAGCAGCAAAGAACTGTGCAACATGAGCCTTCAGAAAACAATCTCTGCTCTCAGATGTTCATGGACAAGTCTCATGGAACCTGGGGCATAACTTCACCTTATAAATTGTGTTTATCAGCAGCCTGATGTTTCTCTATAAACTGTTCTGCATTGCTAGAGAAAATGTAAAGTGCTATTTCTGAACAGTAAAGCTTTTCCCCCCCAGAAGTAGAATATGCTTCTATTCTTGGCAAGAAACTCGCTCTCTACCCTGGGATAGCTTGAGTGAGTAAAAGGAACAAACCACTACGAACTGAATACTTAAAAAAGAAAGAATGAAAGAAAGAAAACTCTCCTCCTGCTTACAAACAGAAGACTGGTTCATTTGCGCATGCTGTGTAAAACTCACCACGAAGTCCTTTGTGCCATCAGCATGAAAAGAATCCTTTGCCCAGGCGGGAGATTAGGGTGGCCAGCGGGAATCCCTGCACCCGAAATTCAGATCAGAATGGGTAAGTTCATGGGAAGTTTGGATTTTAAAGGGATTGTTCTGATGATGCCAAAAAAGCAGCAGTAACAACAGCCAACTTCAAGGGCCCATCCAAACTTCTGTTTTCTCTCTCAGTAAAGGTACACTGAGGAGATGACATGCAAGGGGCTGGTTCTGCTCACCTTTAAGGGTGCTGTACAAGAGTGAACCATAAAGGTGATAGCAGGTACATCAGGCATCTCATCTGAGACCCCTAACTGCTGCCTCTCCCTCCCCTTTGTATTAGCAAACCCTGAGAGATTGGTGCTGCTGTTGAAAGCCCTGCAAGGAGGTAGCGGCTTCAGCTGAGCGCTATGGTCTCACGCAGTACAATCAGTGCATCAATCTTCCTTACACCAGTGTCTTATCTTGGCTCCCAGAGCCGTAGTCAACTCCAGAGATGACGAGGGCACCAAGGGTGCCGAGACGTGGGCCCGCAGCTGCCACTCCCCTCCTGTGCCGGCAATTGTGCTGCCACCTTGGGAGCACTCCCGGCCGCCCGGCATGGTCAAAAGACCTTTGAATTAACCTTTTCACTAGAAAAGAGATTGTGGCCCTATAGAAAAGTATGAATTCAGAACAAAGCCTTTCTGCAGGATTAGTCCATTAGAAGCAAAAAAAGGAGAAAAGTTTTTTTGTTATTCTGCAAAATATAAGTGATTACAGGATTTAAAGGAAAAAAAAATCGTCTGTCTACAGTGGGGAGTATCAACGCTGGAACAATGCATGCTCTTATCCTCTGCCCAAGTCCTTGTACTGCCCTTATCTCCATCACATCTGACTGCCTGCCAGGAGCGTGAGCTAAGAGATACAGAGTAACCGCTGTCCTGTGTGGTCCGATCCTCTGTCCTCTCTCAAGAGAAAAAGGTGTGTGTGAGATGTAGGTCTGCTTTGCTTTAGGATTTTTTCAGGGAAGGGGGAGGGCTGTACTAAGATTTTGTATCAGAGGAAGAAATAATTCCCTGTCAGAGTTTCCTTCTTTTTCTTCTTTTCTTTTTTCTTTTTGGTAGCCTTCTTTTTCCCTCCCCTTTTCGAGTTTCTCCCAGTCAGTTCCTTGTCTCATTAATAGCCAAAGCACCCGCACCAGCTAATCTCACCTTTGGGAGAAAAGTAAAAGACTGTGGCCTGCAAAATACAATGCTCTCCTCACCAGCTTAGAAACAAAGGACTTTTTTGTATTTTTTTAATATGGTATCCATACACACATGCTTAAGTAGACAAGATATTATTTTTAATGATCAATTATTTGGGAGGCATTTTCAGTTTGGTGACAAATTAGAGTAATTTTAAAAGAGTGAGGTTTTTTTTTTCCCAATGGTTGTATAATAGCACTTACTAAGAAATCTGTTCCCTATACGGTATCTAAAAGCTAGTAGAGAGCAAACAGTGAGCACCTCTGTTTTAATTCAGCATTCAATCTGAAATAAAGCTAGGGTTCTCAGAGGCCCCACAGTAACTAAAGGTAAAAGGTTTTTCAAATTTCAGATCCTGCAGTCCGTATGTCAAAACTATTTAGTGTGGACCTTATGATTAGACCTTCAAATAGATTCTGATCTTTGTTTAGAAACCATCTGGCTAAAGAAAAATAGCCAGCTGTTTCATCTCTCCTTTTTTTTCCTTCTTCTTTCACTCCATCCCAAAAATACATTTTGAGATCAGCATTCTGCTTTTCATCCATTTTTGTCAAATGTGACAAAGGATTTTTAAATATCCAGTGCGTGTTTGTTACACATAACAAAGTCCGCGTAATCACATGCTTGTAGCAGTAAAATCCCACATTCCTTCCCTTCAGAGATGGTGCAGTAATTATAATTCAGCTCTCTGAATATAACCCAGGGCATGGAACCAATACGCAAAATTTGCACGCACGCTAGCCCACCCTTTTATAGAATTTAGAATGTAACCAGTTTATTGGTTGTATGGTCACATTAAAATTCCCCTTTTGCAACACTTCTGCAAAAAACAAACACCTGGATTGAGAGTTTCCTAAAGGAGTCATCTGAAAATAGGTACTTTCTGCCAAAATGTCATGAAGATTTATGTGCTTACATTCACGGATTAAATTGAGGACAGGTGGGAGAACATTCATGTATGAGAAGAAATGATAGCAAATTTATGTGTAAAAAAAAAAAAGGAGGGGGGAAGAGGGTAGTTATTATGATTTCTGGTGGTTTAGATAAAACAGACGTAGATTTTGCAAAAGGTAAGGTGCCATGCCTGGAAAGCCATCCTTCAGCAGTGAAATAATTATCTATGGGATTGTATTTCCTTAAAATGAAAATAGAGGCATTCTGGAATTCAAAACATACTGTCTCGACTACAGCCACAGCACTGAATGGCACTTGCATGCCACGCGGCGTGTTGGAACAGATGTTTATGGGGAGGACTCACAGAAACACTGCCGCTTGCTTTCCTTCACTGACTGGGATAATTGTCCCTCTCCCAAGCACAGCCCTGCCACTGTACAGGAGACAGTGACGGCTGCTGCAGAGGAGGACTGGGTGGTCACCGCCAGACCCCGGAGCCCCTCAGACACGGGGGCCTCTAGGCTCTCTGCAGAAAGCCCATGAACAAGTGAGCACTGGTCACGAAGCACCAGTGCAACACCTTAAATCGGGGTGAGAGGCAACTCCATCCAGTAAGCAAAAGTCAAAGCAACAAGGACGCCAAGTTGTATGTGATTTATTTTTTTTTTAAAGCTGGTTAGTATTTCAAACACTTTTTTAACACCTTGGCAATCTTAAAGTATGAACACCTAACGACTGGTCTGCTAGAAACAGATGCTGGAGTCTGATGACTGTCCTCTTCTCTGGATTTGGGGGCGGTGTCCGTGAAAAGTCCTGCTGTGTCCAGACCCTATGTAAGACAGTTCCAAACTAAATTTTACACTGAAGAAAACTGTAACATAGCGCAATAGTCATCCAAGCCAGCTGTAGTTTTAGCCTCTCTGAAACACCATCCCAACTATTATCAGCATCCATAGCTATGTTGTAAATCAAGCTGTTCAGTGGGCACCAAATTCCTTTTAGATTAAAATTAACATTATTGCAATCCATGCACCAGAAGCTGCCTGTGTATATATTATCATTCCTTTAAAACAGCAGTGCAATGAAGATCAACATATTCCCAGCTTTTAAATCATAGAGGATGATTATACAGAGGCACATGAAAACTGAAGAATATCGACAAGCTTTCTTTTTTTTCCCCCTCTGCTGGAAATGACTGTAGAGGTAGGCAGTCTAGTGTTCCACATAAGTACTGTGTTTTATGTAAATAAATACATAGCTAGGAATAGTCATGGGGGTTAAAGGGCATCTGTAAAGAGAAAACTATGGTTCCAAGACTCTTTGTTGAGTTTATTTAGTAGAGGGACTAGAGAAAGTTTCTGATTGGGCTGTAAGGTGCTAATAGTCCGACTAGATAAATGTTAGATTCCGAAGTCTGGATGCCAGAAGAAACTGTAACATGGTTAAGAGCTGACACAAAATTCTTATATCCAAGAAAAACATGTTATTCTGCACAAAAATTAGGGTATAAAGTATTATATCTCAGTATACCATTGATGTATTATTCTTTTTCAATTTCTAGCCTTCACGACAGTGCAGTGTTATTGTTCCATAATAATCCTTCCAAGTATAAATTTATTTTAAAAATTGTTAAGTGGAAACCATCAACCTATGCTTCATAATTTAGAATTTATTTTTATTCACTGGTGCCTATAATTACTTCTTAGAAATAGCTGAAATAGGTTTCCTCTCTAAATTTATTTTTACTGTATCACAAATGCATAAAGATTTAACAACATAGAGCACTTGCATGAATTCTGAGCCACTGGAATTGCTCTTCTGTCCAGAACTGAATTAAACTATTTACACAGCAACAGTGACTGTGGGATTAGGTCTTAATTACGGCAACACTTCTGCAAGCAAAACAGGTTGCATTTAACAAGTTTATCATTGATAATCATTAACAACACCTATCAGTGAGTATTTCATAATTAATTTAACAACATGCATCATATAATGTTCCGAACACAGGGGCATTTTTGACTGTTCAGTTACCCAGTACCTACAGGTTTGATTCCTGACCAAGATCAGGGTAACACTAGGCCATCGGGACCTGTCTGTTGTCCCTGAAAGCTGAAAGAAGGGTTATTTTTAAAATATGTCTAGTCATTTCATCCTGCCAGGAACAACTGAAGCTTCCAGGAATCCATTATTCTTCACATAACACAATGTTTCCTGTCTAAGGCTCACCAGTTTAACACAAGCTCTGGAAATATTTAAGTTAAGTCAGACTAATCTGTTATAGCTACATCGTTTGCAAACTCTCTGAAAAGTGCAGATTCAAAGCATTCTGTCTCCCCAGCAGGATGTTAAGTTTTGTATCTATTTACTAGGTGGGATCAAATTGTGCCCCCATTTTCACCTGTACTATCACAGTGAAACCAGTGGAAATAGATAAGTGAGAAACAAAGCAAATGTAAAGTGAGGTCATTGTTCCTTATTTCTCCAAGAAGGCTTCACATAGCAATGCCCTCTGAGAAAAAAATCCATCTTAGACCATATTAGTCCCAGCGGTAATACTGATTTTTAGCAACTGTGTTACACCAGGGATACATTTAATCCCACTGTTCTTTGTTGTTCTCATTAATAAGCCACATTATGTCACTCAGTCTGCATGCAAAAGTATCATTACCGTTATTTAATTGCTTTGTTTTTGTAAGAAAAATTACCAGACTTTGTTGCGTATAACCAGTAAAAGTGGCCAAATCAAAGTTGTGCACTCCAACCCAAATACTTTTTACTTTGTTTCTGCACATATAATTGCATGTAATTTGTAGTTGTGTACAGAATTTTTATGATAAAACCTCATTAATCACAAATTCATCAATGCAGCAAAAATACATCCAAGAAAATGCAGTATAATGTTACAAACATAAGACATGTTTTAGGATGGAAAGAGGCCAGGATCCCCATCTTCATCTATCCCCTAATGTTACATAAATGACTAAGTCATCATATCAGTGGTTTTCACATGGAAATATAAACACCACTGAAATTCCATATGCTATAAATGGCTATGACTCTTGAGTGCTTAAAATTACCAAGAGTACCATAAGAACAGTGTGCACAATATCCACTGAAGGAGGAGAACAGCCAAGGCAGCACTGGCAGCATGGCGCAGTTGATGCGGGGCATTAACTGCCATCCAGGCTGCTGTTCCTGGGTGCGTTACCACCTCCCCCTGTGCCCTCACATGCAGGTTCCTTCAGAGCTCTCCCCGTTCAGTTCCCTCCAGCTCCCAAACATTTGTTGTTATACTTCTGGCGCTCTGGTTATTTAGCTCTGAAGGCCTAGCATGCACGTGTACAGCTCCTGAGAGAACTGGGTCTTCAACTTTCTTTAGCTCCTGAAGCCCCATTTGAGCACTAATTAAAAATAACCTTTAATGTAGGACACTGTGGGCCCATCTTCACGCTCTTCTGCAGCACTGAGGAGCTGAAGTCAGTGGAGTTGCTCCTAATCTGTATCAGCGTCCAGGTAAGGAAAATTTTGCTCTGTATGTGCTTTCACAACTAAACCAAACCCAGGCTATATTCTGATCTAATTATAGTCCTTAAACCAGCAGCATGTTACCAGCTCAGGGTCTTGTCAACTTCAGTCTCGAGAAGACAATTCACAGACAAGTGGTGGCTGTGAAATTCAGTCAGGCAAGACATGCCTCTGATTTCGAAGCAGAAATCCATTCTATGTTGATGGCATTGTTGGCTCAAACATCATATTTACATTCTAGTTTTTAATGACTTGCAGTTAAGAATCAGACAAGCTGTTCTGTAGGTGGTCTGAATTATATCCTGTGTGCACGCTACACGCTGAGAAGAGTTTGCTGATCTAAAAAATGATAAAAGACTAAGCAATCGCCCACTGTAAGTCCAAATCTTTACCCTGGCAAACCTTACCCTGATTTTGCACATGAATTTTGCCTGAGTAATGGCTGTAGAATTTGGCCCATTTTGACCACACCAGTGATTAACGGTCCAGCACTGGGACCCCTGTCTCTCCAGTCCATTTTAGGAATTTAAAGTTGATTCACATTATTGCAATAACCAAAAATCTTACGATCTTCTAGTCTTTTTTAACCTCGCATTTCTCTGTGATGAAGATATTTTCTTCATTTAGCAGAGAGGTGACATTTTTTTTAGTTATATCTGATTACCTAGAAATGTACATGCATGCCTTGTAGGATTTTCAGAAGTATCTGAGTGCCTGTCTCGCACTAAAATCAACGAGAATTAAGTCCTAAATGTCTTTAATGCGTCATACCAACATGACTGATGAAAAAAATCACATTAGACAGCTTTGACAAAGCAGGAGATTTATTCTGCCACCCATGTGCCAAACCACTACTAAGGTCCCTGCACTTGACTTCTGCAAAGACCATCATCCTCCTTTCTCTTCAACTCACTTCATTTCATGTACTTTATAAAAGGGATCTGTAAGATATGTCCTGATCTTTCAGTCTGTACATAGCTCAGAAGCGAAGATCTTGATCCTGACTGAGACTGGGAATTACTGAACTGAATTAATTTAATTCAAATAAATAGTAAAACCTAGAAATTGTAGTGGTACCAATGGAAAGCCACTGCTTTTCTTTTTTAAATTTCATATTTGAACTAGAAATGCTTGCAAAAGGTCTTTCTTATTTGGGAGGGCAGGTGGGTAAAATTTAAATAACAATGCTATGGCAGGCCCCTAAATACTATCAAAACCTACCACCTTTGTGCTAAGAAGGTGCAAAAGTTGCTACAAAAGCCTCTGCAACTCTGCTACCAGTGCAGGAGCTAAGCGGCTCCGGCTGCAGGCTCAGCCCCAGGTGTGTGCACATCTGAGCCCTTCTAGCTGACGGTGCTGAGGGCAGAGCAGAACCTGGGGGCTGCATCTCCTACCCTCTCTGTACTGGCATACTCATGACCATAGCTATGGCAGCAGGTAAGCAGTGCAGTCATGGTGGGGCTAATGTCGCGGACACAAAATCAACAGTGGGTGCATTCGGGGGGG
>Ga0065711_1006770_pt1 | contig 16447 bp, 17 predicted proteins | sample Hoacrofraction12_FD_59098 | JGI IMG/M metagenome (GOLD analysis project Ga0065711, IMG submission 59098) | Hoatzin crop microbial communities from Cojedes, Venezuela - Epithelial fraction 12 v2 (version 2) | ecosystem: Host-associated > Birds > Digestive system > Esophagus > Crop | place...
GAAATTCTTTACAATGAGGGTGGTGAAACACTGGAACGGGTTGCCCAGAGAGGTAGTGGAGGCCCCATCCCTGGAAACATTCAAGACCAGGTTGGACAGGGCTCTGAGCAACCTGATCTAGTTAGATGTGTCCCTGCTCGCTGCGGGGGGTTGGACTAGATGACCTCTAGGGGTCCCTTCCGACCCAAAACTTTCTATGATTCTATGATTCCCTCCTCACTGCTGACAACAGTATTTTCACCGTTTCTCACGCATTACCTCCATTTTTTATTCTCCACTCATAGTCACTCAGGGAAAAGCCACACGCCTTGGTCCCCACACACCAGCAGCAGCGGTGAGGGAGCCCTGGCCCAGCCGTGCAGCAGTCGGTGCTGCCTGGGGCAAAGCCTCAGCCCGCAGCCGGCAGCAGGGGCCCGCACCGCGCATGTGGTCCCGAGCCAGACCCCTGCGGGAGGGTGGCGGGGGCGGCCTCCAGCCCCACGGCTCCCATAGCGAGACCCAGCAGCGCTCGGCGCCCCTGAGATGGCGCCGCGAGTGGAAGACTACATTTCCCAGCATGCCGAGCGCCCCGCGCTGAGGCTCCGCTCCCGGCGTGCTGCGCGCTGCCAGCCGTTTGGCGCCGGCGGGCGGCGCGGTGGGGCCTGCTGGGAGTTGTAGTCTGCGCGGCTGCGCGCTCTGTGGCGGCGAGCCCGGCCCTGCAACCGGTGGGTGCGCGGGCCTGCGGGGAGACGAAGGCGGCTGGGCCGGGGCCTGCGACGTGGCGCTTGGGCCCCAGCGGGGTACGGCAGCGCTGGGACCCTGCGGGGTGGCGGGTGGGCCTTGGGGACGGCGGGGGACCCCAGCCTGCGGGGCGGCGGCCAGGGCCTCATTGGAGTTTGGGGCAGGGGAGCCTGGTGCCTGCGAGGGGAGCGGGGCGAGGAGCGAGCCTCACTTGTTACAGGGCGGTGAAGAAAGGAGGTGTCTGGATGCTGGGCGAGGCGGGCAGCCCGCGGGGCACAAGGCACGGAGGAGGTGGAGTGAGACCAGCGCCTACGAGCTGCGGTGGGAGCCAGGTCCTCGCCTGGATGACAAGGCCCTTGACCTGCTAGTGGACCTTTCTCACGGGGGGAGCTGACTCTGCCCGTCGGGGTTGAGTGTGTATCTGCTACATGCTGTGAGATGCCCAAGAACTTGAAGGTGCTCAGGGAAGATGGGGTGTTGTCCCATCTTTGCTGTTAGGTACCAGAAATATGAAACGCTTCCACGCAAGGCTGTGCATTTGTAGGGCCGGCTCTGCAGTGCAGGGTGACCCTGTGCTTGGCTATTTTATCAGTTCTGCTGGGATTTGCAGAGAAGAATGCTCAGAGCGGTAGTAGCATAGGGGTTTTCTACTTTTTCCATATGTTTTATGTATGTGGGACTGGCATGCAAGGCCCCAGCAGTAGTTGTCAGTGTCTGTTTGCTGATAATGGCTCAGCATTGGTCTGACAGCTTTGCTGTACTACTAGGTTTTTGTGTAGGATCAGTTACAGTAATACTAAATCACTAATAATACTGAATTATCAATACAGTAAGCATTTTTGGGGGGAACAGAGTTGAAACTCCCTGTCTTTTCTTGCTGTTTTTTTTTTTTTTGGTTTTTGTTTTGTTTTGTTTTTTGTAGACTGGCCTCCATTCCTGTAAAGAAGCAAGTGCCTCTGTGATAAATTCCCAATGCAGTTTTGATTCAGATTTATTGTTTGAATTGCTGAAGATGTCATCAGGCCTTACAGAGGATCAGAAGAGAAGAATTGAAGAGAATCGCCAGAAGGCTTTGGCTAGGAGAGCAGAGAGGCTAGCAGCCCAGAGAGGTGGACAGGTGGGGATCGCTGGACCTTGGGTAAAAGAACAGAGTCCAGGCAGTCGGGGAAACTTCAAGGAAGAAAACAATCGTGTCAGGTCCATTAGCCAGCATCAACAGAATCCAAACAGTCCTGTGGAGCAGAAGAGCTGTCTTCAGAAAGATTATAACCATTACACTGCAAACCAACAGATGACTGGTTCACATGGGGAGCAACAAAAGAATCGTTCAGAAGAGTTGGAACAAGCAAGTGGCATTAAGCAGTTCCCTACAACGGTCCCAGAGTCTCTGAGTTATTCCCATAAACGTTACTTGGATGCTGGGGGTCAGGAACGTGGACAGCAAGCTTTAATTAATGTTGGTGCATTCCAGCAGCCCAAATGCTACCCAGCTTTCAAAAACCCTACAGAACCATCTCATCCTAGGTTAATTGATAATGGGCACCCTGACGGTAGTAAAGATTTACAAAGTCAGAACAAATCTGCCATAAAATATGTTTCACCACCAAGCAGCGCCACCCCGAGTGATTCAGAAATGCTGATAAACACAAGCAGACCAAGGGAAAGAGAAGGGGGAGGTGGTGTCTTTCAGGCCAGTGGCAGGATGCAGAAGCTGGCCGGCTCTGCTGGTACAGGCTCTACTTTTGAAGCTGCCTCTTGCAAGAAAGCAAATACTGTTACCAGAGGAAAATGTGTGAAATACGGGGAAGACCGATTCCAGGTCGAAATAGGGTACAATGCTGAACTCATTGCTGTGTTTAAGAAGATACCAAGCAAAAGCTATGGTAAGAATTGATTGTTTGCTGTTATTTCTGAGTTACATTGGATCGAAGTTTCAGTGTCTTCTTAACTGTAGTTGCTGTATGCTCTTAGGAGTGCAGGTGTTGCTGAGGTGGAATACATGGTATTAACTGGGGACTGGAAAAGTAAAGACAGCTGAAATTAGAAATTCTGGGCATAAATAGCTTGATCTTGGATTTAGCTGAGCAATCGGAAATGCTGCTTTATGAACAGTGCTTTCAGAATTTTAGTGACGGCAGCTGGTCAGAGTCTTTGGGGGGTGAAGGAAGAGAAGTTATGAATTGGTATGGGAAAATGGGTCGCTTTAGCTGTAGTTCAGAGCTGATGAGCTGATNCTGTTAACTGGGTTACTGAGAGCAGTGGAGTCTCCACCTTTTAGCTTGCTTCTGATCTTTTCTCTCTGCCTTTCTTTGTTATATTCTACTTTTGTTTCCTCCATGTGTTGCTGCTCCCTCTGAATGGCTGCTGTGTTCTTCTTGTCTTAGTATTGACGTGCCCTATGGCTTTTTTAGTGTCATGTAGCTGTAGATTTGGGCATACTGTTTTTCAGGGGTGTGTTGCAAAGTTTGCATGAGTAGATTGAATTCTCTCCTACCTTGCATGAACATTTCACAATAGCACTTTTTTCTACCCCAAATGATTCATATTCTGCCCTATTTTAGATCCTGCTATGAAAAAATGGAATTTCAGCCTGGAAGATTACAGCAGTTTCAGTAAGTAAATGGGTTGTTGAATGATAAAAATTAATCCAAATCTTGACCCCCTTCTCCTGCCTTCCATAATTATTATTTAGCTTTGTTACAGTCTGGAGTAATAAAAGTAGTGCTACTCAACCGTAACGCCCATCTTTTAGGCATCTAGCTCATAACATTTTTCTGACACTTTGTATTTAATTAGAAATACCTTATTTTTTCAGCTATTCTAAATGCCAAGCATAGGTTTCACTTTTTCTACCGTCGCTGAAAATTGCAGCAACCAACAAACCTGATCACAGGAAAAAATTCTGCTGCGTAGGTGCTTCATGAGTCTGTATTGAGTCTTTTCCACTGGCTAATGTTCAATTTCTAGGTCCATTACTGTATTTTCTTTTTAAACAGCTTTTTTTTAAAAAAAACCCAACCCTTTTTCCCTGTTAATTTTGGGTGTCAGAAAAGGAAAAAGGGTAATTCTCTGGGGATTTGAATGAGACTGAAAATGGATTTGCATTTTTTTTGGCATAACAAGGATGGCTTTATCTTTTTTCTCTCCTGTCATTTTGTTCTGAAAAGATTGAGAGATGATAGAGGCAAATACTTCAGGTAAGCTTTTCAAAAGCACATTGTATTGAAGCAAGTGATAAATCACTATTGATTTCAGTGGGAACAGAATTAGGCCTGTGTTGAGCACTTTGAAAAACCCACAGTTGAGTGCTGGTATTTTAGCTTCCCATGTGGGCTGCCACACATTTATAATTTAAATGCTGCTGGTTTGCTTGAAATGTATCAAGTACAGATGAGAGCAGAGTCTCTGCACCAAGGAACTTGCAAATGAAGAGGATAGTTTTTAGAAATCTTTTTTTTTTTTTTCATTAAAGCTATCAAATATGTGAATTCTCTATGGAAAGTTCCTGTTGGTAGGGAAGACAGTATATCATCAACATTGAACAATGATAGCAGGGGAAAAAAATACCCTGAGAAAAAGGAACTGACTCTAAAGGGCCTTGGTTTTAAGTCTTATAAGTATAAAAACAATTATTGTAAAACTTCCCACTGTTAATTTTGTTTTTCTGAACAATATTGTCTTGTGTTATATTTCTTTCTGTGTACTATAAATTAAACATGCAGTCAAGCCTAGAAACAGATATTGAAATAAAAGTGTGAAGTATAGTGTTTTGATTTTGTGGGTTTTTTTCAATTTTGGTATTAGTTGTAGAGATGAGCTCTAACTATGCAATGCTGAAACGGTAGCATTTAAACTCTTTTGTTTGGTGCATTGGGAGGAGAAAGTCTAAATTGGTGGTGTCCTAGTCCTCTACTTCAGAAATTACTTTCTCTTGAACTTAAACTTCTTTGGAGCAGAAATCTCAGATGCTTGGGTTTATTCTGGAAGTCACTTATTTTAAAATAGTGGTGGATGAAATCTGAATGGCTTACTAACTGGTTAGGAAGAAAGTGTCCTCAGTTTGTTTCTTTTTCATATTCTCAAATCTTAATCATTGAACTTAAATTTTTTTAAGTTGTTGCATATCAGTAAGCTGGACTATTTAAGTAGAAACAGCGTGGGTCATGATGTGCGGCTTAGCCCTCAAAGGGTGAGATTCACCTGGGCTCACTCTAAGCAGCTACTGGATAGGGGAGGTTGCCTCTCTTTACAAATATATGGAGACAGAATGTACTTAGTGTTTCCGTGCTCTTGAGTCTAANGGGCTCTGGAGATGCTGGTGAATCCTTGTGTTGCTGTAGCACCTATGAGTTGGAGTCTTGGAGACGAAATTTATTATTTTGATGCTGTAAAAACACAAGAAACAAATCGTTGTTCCTTAACCATCACAGTTCAGCTATAATAATAAAGACAACATACGGGTGTAGATTGGCAGAGAGACACAGGAAAAAGTGGAACGTTTGTTCGTGTGGATAGCTGTGGTCCCAGGCTGACAGCTGTAAAATGCTGTGTCCCTTCTCCCCCCATGCTTTGGCNTCATGACAGAGGTGGTTGCTGGTGATTAGCAAGATAGGAGTGCAGATGGCGTGGGGGGAAGTACGACGTTTAACTGTAAGACACAGTAGAATAAAAGTGATGGACTTAAATTGTAACAAAGGAGATTTAGGGGTTTGGACTAGATTCCTTCCTGGTATCCTTCCTACAGTATTGTGAATATACAGCATTCCTCCTAGATGAGATTGTGTATCAGACATTGACGTGAGGCAGGAGGCAGATATTTTTAGATTCTTTTCCTTTGCTGTTTGCAGAAGTACCTTCCCATCTTTTCAGGCACTACTGATCACCATGCCCCTGTCTCTGCAGCTTTTTAAGTGAAAACGCTGTGTGAATGTGTGCAGTTTACTGCTGAATGTGGTTCTGCAGATTGCCTGCCCTGGCCTAGGGAGCCATGTTTTGTGATTGCTGACAGAGGGAGCCTAATGCAGTGACAATGCTGGACAGACTCTTGTTCACCTACTGTCACTTGTTCCCTCTGCCCCTGCCGTATTCTGTGTGGAAAATCCCACCAACTTGCTCCTTCAGGCCATCACTCTCTGTCCCTGTGAGGGAAAGCAGGGAATCATCATTCCTTTTAAACTTGAAGATATATGGCTTGTTTGTCATTCCTTTGTCCCTTCTCTTCCGAAAGCATCCTGTGAATCTTCAGTTTATCCATGTTCTTTGTTATTAATTCTTTTCTCTATATCTCATGCTTTTCTCCCTAGTGGAAGCAGCAAATCAACTTTCGTCAGTAGTTCTGGCACCACTGGATGGAGAAAATGCAGTTGGCTTGGCATCCAGCTCTCGTTTCGTTGGCAGTAGGGTTGATGTGAATTCCCTCTTGAAGATGTGTAAGAACTGGAAGAAACCCTCAGCCTTTGTCAAAGGGAAGTGCATGCTGATTTCTCGCTTGCGGTTTGAGGTTGATATTGGGTATTCTGCAGAAGTGATTGGAGTGTTCAAACAGATGGATTCCAGAAATTATGGTGAGTCTCTGGTTATTTCTGCGTTATTCTAATGACGTTGTTGGGACTGCTCTTGGAGTGCTGTGAATGCTTCAGAGGAGAGAAATTGTGAGAGTACATCCCTCTGAAACAGCGTGAGGCGGTGGACTTTGGTGAAGATTTTGAGAGCTTCTGTATGTGGCGCTGTATCTGTGTCCTGCACTTTACTCCATGCCAGAACATGTCCTTTTCTGGGCCTGTTAGCCAAGGTGATGTTTCAGGACTCAGTGTGATTGCATTTACTGTTGAGGTGGGATGCACTGATAATTTGCCAGCAGTATGGAGGCCAGGCAGAAGTTCTTCTCTTTATTATTAAATGCAGTTGAACATTCTCATATTTCTCCTGGCTTACTGTGGTGTATAATGGCTGCAACTGCCTGAGCAGATGAGTTTACCAGCAGCTTTACTGATGTTTTTGAGGCAAGTGGAACTGTAGAGCACTTTTTATGTTGACATTCAGATTTCAATAGTAAATACTGGTTTTTGCCACTGGTAAAGTGGGAAATGAGGCACGGAGCGATGAGGTGACATGCACAGTGTCACAGTGGGTCAGTGACAGCATGGGGAACAAATCCTGGAACTCTTGTTCTTTGGGCAGGGCCCCACCTGGCTCATTGTGTCTTCAGCTGACTCTGAATTCACTGTAATCTTCACTTGAATTTGTAGGCAGGCGCTACCCAGGGATAAACTTACCAGACAAGGCTGGCATTCATGTTCATTTTGGGTATAAATGAACTGGGGAATTTCCTCTGTACCATCCTGAGCATGTCATCTGTAGGCTACAGAGGTACAGTTGAAAGTGCTTGTGTTACTGACTGAAGTCAGAGTTTGTGGGTTAGCAAATAGAAACCTTCATGCATATTCTTTGTCCCTTTTTGCAGTGAAGAGAAAGTGGTTGCTGAAATGCTTGAACAGGTGTGTTCGTTACAATGGTTCATTAGGGTAGCTGACCTCAGCTTGCTCCAGTGATAACACCACTTCTAGATATGTGCTCACACTTTTAAGTCTCCTTCAAACTGTTTGTTTAACATGAAAGCAAACAGAGGAGAACTGATGGCTGGACAAGGTAAGAATTCTTCTAAAGCAGTTCTGAAATGCAGGGAATATGAATGGATAGCCTTATTCTTACAGACAGAGAATTTAATCTTTTTTTGAAAGAGACTTATGACAGTGTTGCTTGTAACTATTGCAGATATGAACACCAGAAAGTGGAATTTCCTGCTGGAGGACTATCCCAAACTAAGTGAGTAGCTGCGTTTTCCTGGCTAGGGCTATTTTCTGGGGAGACAAATGAATTCTAACTTCATTTCTTGGCCTAAGCCTTTTCACTCTGGGGGAGATAAGTTGCTAATGAACCATGAAGCAGGTGTCTTCCTGTAATGTCAGACGTTTACACTGTTTGCCCAGACTCAAAATTTTATAAATGTGTGTTATTCATGGCAGTCCTTTAGGGGGCCCATTGGGAGGGTGTCTCTATTTTGTCAGATTCTGCGCTGAATTTCTCTGCCATTTCTTAGAGCACATGGATGCATTTACTATCACAAAGTTATTTTTTTATAACATGCAGCAGCTCTACTTGAACTAAGGAGTTGAAGGAGAATTGGTTCCTCTGTTCTCACTTGCCAAATTTGAAGACGTTGGCAGGGTGTTTGCCAGGCCTTCCTGTCCCTACAGCAGTTCTGTCTTACTGACTCTTTTTAGCTGTGCTCCGCTTGTCCTCAGTGCCAGCCTGCCTTGCTCCTTTTTGTGTGTGTATCCATTGGTAAAGGGGCACAGCCACCCCTTGCTTAGAAAACAAACACGTGTCAGGCTGGCTTACTTCCAGTTCTTTACGTAGTGTGCATGGTGTTGTGCTATTTCATTTCACACCCAGCAAATTTTGTTTTTCAGATCAGAGCGCTAGGTTTTCAAGTCAGCTGATGATTTCTGTAACAACCACTTCATCCACAGTTACAGTCTGGGTGGTGATTGTCTAACTGGTTTTGTTCAGCCTCATATGTTACTGCTAGTAATAATAGCTTTGAGACAGCACACAACTCTGAAGTTTTTAACTGATGTGCGAGGCAGGTTAGAATTCAGGTTGCTTCCATAGCTGAGTTGATTGTGTATGAGGCGAACAAGAACAATTGCTTGTTTCTCTTGCACAAGTGTGCAGATCTGCTTGAAGCAGAATTTCCTACTCTGCTAAAATGCTTTGGTGCTGATTGGATCCTTAACAGAAAGCTTAGCAAAACAATTTTTTGAGAGCATCGTATTTTCCTTTGCAAGTGGAATCTAAGCATGTAGTGTTGCTACAACATTCATTTCTTGGTAGAAGTTGACCAGCAGAGCCCTGCCTTTACGCATCTTTGTAATGCTGGTGAAAATGTGAATTGCTGCACTGAAATGTAGAGCGGTGGTTTGTTGTGGTTTGTTTTTTTTTTTTAAAAATGGATGCCACTTTACAGATTAATCCAGTCTCAGCAGCATGCTCCTAGCACATCTGCTTCTTAGTTTTTTACATTTGTTAAGTTTATAGAGTGCTTTGAGATGAATAGCATTACACAAGTCCTAAGTATTATTATTTATCATCCCAGCTGGCCTGCTGTGTTTGCCTTGGTACTCGTGTGAGGGTATGTGGCTGTGGAATTTGACTGGGGTAAGCTTCAGAAAGATAATAAACAAGGTGCTCTACATAAGTCCGTAGAAGGCGTGACTGAGTGTTTCAGAGCTGAAATGCTATTGCTCAGAGTAGTTTTTCTCCAGCATGGGCTCCCAGTTCCATGGGATACCGAAGCACATTTAATAATTGAGTATCTGCATGCTACTATGATGCATGTGTTAATAACATTAGTAATGGTTGTAGGGCTGAAAACCACATTGTGGGGACTTGTAGGAATGCCAGATCATGAAAATAAGTGAGTGTGTCTTGGGGGAGACAACTGTGAAACTCCAGGATTGGGATGTTGACAGGCCCTGATTTCAATGGGAGCTCTCTCTCTCAGTTTGCTAAAAGGGCCTTTTGTGCATGCCAAGGGCCTGATCCTGTAGCACGTGCTAGGCAGTCTGAGCAAACACATCATTTCCCAGCCTGTCACTCTTTCGGCCACGCTGCCTGGCAGTTGTATATGCTGCATGAAGTATTCAGAATCCCACTGATTTAAGGAAAGAAAAAAATAAAATCTCCGTAAATGTTCTTGCAGGGTGTAATTTGTGAGGGCATTTGAGGCTTCTAGCACGTGCCTTTTTGAGGAGCTGCATTCACTTTGTGCCTGTTCATTTACCTACGTCAATATAAAAAAAAAGAAAAAAAATCTAAAAGGCTGGTTGCCATTTCCAGCAGAGATATCTGTTAGTTGGGAACTGTTCGTAGAGGTTAATGTCTCTTTGCCTAGCTGCTCAGTCATCTTTACATAAAGGTCACTTCAGTAAAAAATGTCTGTTGGATGAATCATGGTGGTGGCAGATATATCTTAATCGTTCTCCCAGCTCATGTACAGAACAATAGCAACAGAATTATCAGTGAGCAAATTGTAGCAATTATGCTAACACATAGCTCAGTCTGTGAGTGTAATAACAAGCTTGTGCTGTACTTCGGGTGGAGAGTTCCTGCTATTGAAGAAGTATAAATTAAACTGGAGAGTTTAAAAAGTTTGGTCATTGCCCAACCACAAATGGAAATCTTTTCATATGTATATTTCTTGGAATTGCATTCCCCCTTCATATGGCAGGGGTCCATTCTGCTGCGTTCCTCTTGGAGATAACTGAAATGAAAATACCTAACTGAATTCTGGAGGTGCATTTACTGCTGGTATAGCGAGTTCTTATTTCAGTTTGCATAGCTCTGGTTATTTTTGCAGAGTTGTTTTATGTCTTCTTGACTTCATATACAAACCAACCACTAAATAAATAAATAAAAAAAGCTTCCTGCAATAAAGGATCTGTGCACATGCATTGTGTTCCTAGTGTAGAGGTGTATTTTTTTTTTTTCTCAGTCAGTGGTTAAAGATTTATTACTAAAATGTTTTCCTGGTCCCAGCTCACTGCATGTCTTAAATTGGTATTTATTTATATGGAAACTTACTGTGGGACTGAAAATAAAGACTTTTTTGGGATGGGATAGAGAGGCTACTGGAGGGGACTGAAATAAGGTGGTCTAGGAGGAGAATTGCCCTGACGCTTTGCTTGTTGTGATGCATGGGTTGAAAAGATGAAGGCCCTGAGGTCTTTGCATAATGGAGGCTCGGGATCCCTTTAGTTCATCTGGGAAGGTTTTAAGCTGCAGGTAAAGTTGAGAGGGTTCACGGGTGAGACAACAGTAGTGGTGAAGGACTCAAGTGGCCGCCTGTGGACTGGTTCTGGCCTGCAAGCTACTTCTGTCCAGGAGAACAGCAGTGGACACCAGCTGAGCAAGGAGTTGCTGTTGGTACCATGACCCTGAAGGAGGTCTGTCAGAGCAATGCTGATGGTGGTACAAGAGCAGTTGTCTGGAAGTGCTTCCTGTTTTCTTATCCAAACATGGCAAATGAGGGGTGATGAAGTGGAGACAGAGCCAAAGCTGTGTGAATTTGGCGAACAGGAGAAGGGAGTTTTCAAAGCTGAAGCTGTATAATCTTCTTTAGGTAACTGTGTCTTCTTTAGGTAGCTGTGTCTCAGGTCACTCGTGATCACTTAAGGATGGTGGAGACCTCAGAGGTGTTTAATGCAGAATGCCAAGGTCAGGATAAAGATGCCTTCTAGGCTTCAGGAGCTCTTTTGTTCAAATCTATACTTTTATTTCTGACTAAAGTGTGCCCTAAGCTGCCCTCAGTGTGAATAATCCAGCTCCAGCTGTATTAGTAGCAATCATCTCTGAATGATGGCATCAGACTTTCATTTTTTTATAACCAAGTCTAAATATGAGGGGAGGAGATGTGATTCATCGTGTAGTTCTGAAATAGACTTCAAGGAAGAGGCCAGGCCAGCACCTGTGCATGATGTGATGCTTCCTTGAGCTGTTTCAGGACAGGAGATAATACTGTTGATGAGGTTGAGGGTTGTGCCCTGCCGTCCATAATATAAGTTATGTGTGTTGCCCCTTCTGATAATAAACTGCTCTGTTCTTTGCAGTGGAAGTGTTACAGAGCCTTGCGTCAGTAGAAGTGGAGCCACTGCCCAACGCAGTAATACAGATGTTTGCTGCTCAAATACAGAGATCTACATCACAAACAGACATTCCTGATGCTGACCTTTCAGTAGTGGACTCCAAAGTTGTGATGAGCCTCATGCCCTTTCAGCGGGAAGGTGTGAAGTATGTCCTTTTTGCATGCTGTTGAGAGCTAGAACCATGTACTTTATATTGGTGCCCAGGCTGCATTCTCTTCTGTGGAGGGCTCCACATTTCTTCTGAGTCTTGGGCTGTTACACTCCGGCACCCTGGGCTCTTGGTTGTTTGCTATGGCGTGGTATGGTTTGTTTTGTTGGGGGGTTTTTGTATTTTTTTTTTTTTTTGAGTGACACATTTATTCTGTTTCTAGCTTGGATTCTTCAGCATGAGTCAGGAGGAAAGTAGCATTTTGCTAGTCTCATAAAATAGTTCAAATGATACATCTCTGATCTTCCCCTTGTGATTCAGTGTGTGCTTAATTGTCAGATGATTTTTTTATTTTGTAAGGTCATATTTTTTTTTTCCCCAAGAGCATCTCTTTTGTTGTTGTTGTTTTTTAAATATAAACTGCACATGGGAAAGTGCCAGGACATGGGACAAAGGTCCTGAAAGATTTAAAATTACTAATTGTATGTAGAGATAAACTTTTAAATGTCCCTGTCCCCATCATATATGGTCATCAGTTGTTGACTTCAAGATGCAATCCAGGGAAGTCTGTACTTACTGGTGTTAAAGTGGCATTGTTATTAATACCGCTTTCTTAGCTCAGCCAGGATGAACTCTGGGACATAATGTGACTAATATGGAAAGAATGTACTTTAAATAATTGTAAGGTCTCGAGACTACTCCTCGTTTGAAATCAAAGTCTCTAAGGCCTGGGCTGAACCACTCTGTTCAGGAGCTGCCAAGAGTTGCTCACTTAGCACAAGAGTTCCTCACTTGTGTTAAGACTAAGGGAGAAGACATAAGTTTACTGAAGAACCCAGATCACTTCCAGATGATCCCCATTATAAACTTGGGATGAGTTGTGCTCATCTTGGCTGCCAGGACAGGTGGTAACCCATTTCTTGACTCTTACTTATTTCCCCTCTCTATTTTCCCAAGTTTTGCAATTTTAAGAAATGGACGTTTACTTCTTGCGGATGACATGGGCTTGGGCAAGACCATCCAGGCAATCTGCATTGCTGCGTATTACCGGAAAGAATGGCCCTTGCTGGTGGTGACTCCTTCTTCTGTGAGGTTTACATGGGCAGAGGTACTGTGAGCTTGAACGTGTGCAGATGGCCAGCAGAGAGCATGTGTGATGGTTATACTGTGTTGCACTCTACAGAGTTAAAATTTTTAAAATATGTATATTGAGGGGAAGAAACTAAAATTTATACTCATTTAGAAACTTGAGGGGGGGAAATTGCTTGGCATTGACTATATGATATATTGCTATTTTCTTTTATTGGCTGATTTTTCTTTTTGTAGTCCAGCTGATTTGTTGGAAAGAGGAAGATCTAGAGAAAATATCTCCTCTGACCTTCTCTTAACTTTGTTCCTGCAAGTCAGCGGCTCCAAGGGGATGTTTTACTCGTCAGTGTCAAAGACAATAGTTGCATTCAAGCAATTGTCTGTTGGTATTCAAGCCCTTCATAACATTATTTGCCAGTCCCTTGGCTGGAATAGAAGTCCAGATGCTGGGATTCTCCGCTCTGTTCAAGAGGCCCCATTATCATCGTGAAGCATCTGTCATTATAAGTCTTTTTGCCTCTCCACTGTATGCTGCTGACTCTGCTGAGTTCTGTATCAATGTTGATCAGGAGCACAAGAAAGCTTGTATGGTTGGGAAATGTATCTTGTATAAATTGCTGTCATGGTTTCTACACTGAGGCTGTTTGATTGCTGTAGGCTAGTGAAATGTTCACTGTGGGGGGAAAAAAGGTAAGCCAGAGGTTTTAGGTTAGTAATTTCATGCCTGAGCAAGAGAGAGTGGGAGTTTAGCTTTCCCTGGAATGTTGCGTTGGTGAGAAGTGTGTTGGTTGGGATTTGCTGGTTTTGTGCTGTACCTGGGTTGTTAGAGCATCTTGGCTTGTGTTTTCACGTCCAGTAGTGCAACAAAATGTTGGGCAACAAGAAAAGAAAATTGTTTACTGAACAAGGGAGTGATGCTCATCATGTTTGAGATTTCAGAGGCCTGTAGACCTCTGGGTCAACACCTAACCCAAATCCATGGCTTCTGTGGGATACCTACTGGGAACATTCTGGGGCCTGGTTTCCTGAGGTACTGGGCACCTGCAGCTAAACTCCCACATCCTGTTACATTTAAGCAATATAAGGTGTTTGTGTTTTTTGGTTTTCTTTTACTTTGTGTGCTTGATTTCTTCTTCCTTCCCTTACTCCCAGCTCCCAAGGAGGCTGTTGTGGGAGATGTTTTGTTAGGACATTTGCTTTAGAATTATCTGTGTTGCTTTGTGGGTATGTGAAGGATGCAGGCTGAAGAAAAATGTGTTGTGAAAGTGGAAGAAGGTGGGGTTTATTATGGTCTGTAATCTACTCAGTTCATTCTTGCACAAGTGTGCATTACTATAATGGTAGAAGCTTTTGTGGTGTCTCTGGAGCTGAATTGCCAGAAATTGTCTTAATCTCAGAGCTGTCAGTGTTTTGTTTTGGCTTTCTGGGCTCAGGCCACCAAATGCCTTTATATTCAAGGTGCCATAGGAAGCTAGCGGGCAGATGCGAGGTACTCTTGAGTGAGAAGTACTGCAGCCATGTGCCTTTGAAGTTCAGCATTGAAACTTAAATACTTAACAGTTAGGGCAGTTTCAAAACACTTCTTGTGGACAGAAGTCAGCATCAGGTGAGAAATATAGGATCATTTTACCGAGTGAATTAGTCACGTGCCCTTCATAAAAGGAGAGGGCACTACATGTAGGAGCTTCCAGATACTTTCCCACTGCTGCCACCTTTGTCTAAGTTTTGGCTTAGCGTCAGCCACATACAGTTTTTTGTTGGGATGTAACCTTGCCCACATGTTGGCCCATTTTGGTTGTGGTGCTTGTCATAAGCAGTGAAGGATAGTTAATTGTTATTTTCTCACGTACTGAGAAATACAGGAATCTTACATTTAACTCCTCTAGCTGCTGCATGTGGTTGCTGAACAGAAGCAAGAAGGAATGATGCTTGGGGAAGTTCCACAAGCTAAGGGCTTAGAGGCAGAGATGCCATTCCCCATCACCATTCCTTGGATACATTTCTTCCTGGTTGCTGAAGCCCCAGCCAGTTCTCTGCAGAGCAACATCAGCAGAACTCAAGTGTTGCAGAGAGGTTGGTGTCACTGGGGACACAATTACAAGGGAAATGGTGGGTACGCAGTAGCTAACAGATGGGTTTGGGGGAGGATAGCTTGCTCTGATGTGTGGAGCCTTTCAAGAGGTTGATTTGAATGACTATCACCACATGTATTTCAGCTGCTGTCATAGAGCAGCTGGTGTGTTGTCAACTTGATCTTTTCATTTTGTTTGTTTGTTTGGAGTTTTTCTGGTAGATTTTTTCAGAAGGAGAGGTAGTGGAAGTGTTTTTGTTGATCTGGATGAGTTGTACTTTGTCCTCCTGTGGAGTAAACATTACTGTAGTGAGATGTTTACTGCATAGAAGTCTGTGTTTCAAAGCCTGAGAGTTCCTACTGAGTGCAAAAACTAAGTTTCTCAGTCAGTAGTGGTCGCTGCATTCTCTGGCTCTGAGCGTAGGAGGTAACATAGTCAGGAGGTTATGCACATTTCTACTACACATCAGATTTTTTTTTTCAGTAAGAAGCAAGAATAGAGCATGTTTGAGCCTTGCTAGCTGTGGAAGGTAGATTTGGCCTGATAACCTGAGTTCTGTTCCTGATCTTACGATTAAGAGGATTGTTGCCTTGGGAAGGCTGTTTATCCTTACTGTGCTCCAAGCTGATGTCCAGTGGAAGGTGGGGTAGATTCATGTTCTAAGCATTTAAGAGGATGGTCTGTGAAGTGCTTTGGGATCCCGACAGAGAACATAAGCACCAGAATGCAATTAATTGCTTTTGTCTTCCTCCAGGCATTTCACAGGTGGCTTCCATCCTTGAGTCCAGGTAGCACCAATGTCATAGTGACTGGCAAAGACAACCTAACAGCAGGCTTGATCAACATTGTCAGCTTTGACCTCCTCAGCAAGATGGACAAGCAACTTAAGAGCACTTTCCAAGTAGTTATTATTGTAAGTAATACACTAAAATTTTGAGGTTAATTGTATGCTGCAAAGGGGGTAACCTTTGTGTTGTACAGCAGTGTGAAGTGGGCCTTATTTAGGACTGAAACTATCTTGTAATTGTGGCTGCAGTCACAGCTCTCTCCAAAAGTAGAAGCAGGAGGTTTTTCCGAAACTTTCTGAGATAACCAGAAGAGTTTAATTCCGTTTTGATTCCTGAGGCTGTATTTTCTCTTTTACTGGCTGTGGTGCTTCTCCAGTTTCATTGTGGTTGAGCATGAGAGCAAGGTATTTAATGTGGTGTGTCAGTAGTCTTGGAGTTGTATTGTTTTGAGGGGACTGGACTTCAGGGTGATGTTAGTGTTTATCCAGTAAACCTGGTAACCTCTCAACTTCAAGTATGTGGGTAAAGCATCAAAAAAACTCCTTTTGCTTGTGTTCCACTGACAATCTGCATTAAGCCTACTTTGATCACTTGTATCATTTTTTTTGTAAATTACTTCAAAATCCACTTTTTAATCTTTTACAGAGCTGTGGTAAAAGGCATTTTTCTAGATTTCCGTTACTAAAAATTCAAAACGTCTAGTGTTTCAAATCCAACTTGGATCAATAGAGACCAAAAGTGTCTACATAGGTTACTATGAGTGTTTGATGTTCTCAGCACACATACGCACCTGTCCCTAAGATCATGACAATTGGCACATAATAATCCTTTTGTTTCTCAGCATCAGATGGGAGTGTAGAAATAGACAAAGTTCTTTGGAGACCAAACTGCTCATGGGGGAATCGATTTTTTTTTTTTTTTTTT
>Ga0065711_1007566_pt1 | contig 16447 bp, 10 predicted proteins | sample Hoacrofraction12_FD_59098 | JGI IMG/M metagenome (GOLD analysis project Ga0065711, IMG submission 59098) | Hoatzin crop microbial communities from Cojedes, Venezuela - Epithelial fraction 12 v2 (version 2) | ecosystem: Host-associated > Birds > Digestive system > Esophagus > Crop | place...
CTGGACTCTCTCCAGTAGCTCCTCATCTTTCTTGAACTGGGGAGCCCAGAACTGGACAGAGTACTCCAGATGGGGCCTCACCAGGGCAGAGTAGAGGGGAAGGAGAACCTCCCTCGACCTACTGGCCACACTCTTCTTGATGCACCCCAGGATCCCTTTTGCTTTTTTGGCAGCCAGGGCACACTGCTGGTCCATGGTCACCTTGTCACCCACCAGGAGACCCAGGTCCCTCTCCACAGAGCTGCTCTGCAGCAGGTCAGCCCCAGCCTGTACTGATGCATGGGGTTGTTCCTCCCCGGGTGCAGGACCCTGCACTTGCCCTTGTTGAACCTCATCAGGTTTCTCTCTGCCCAGCTTTCCAGCCTGTCTACGTCACACTGAATGGCAGCACATTTTTTAAAAAAATACATTCTTGACTAAGCACATAGCTATTTTTCATAATCTTAATTTTCACATATTATCGGGAGCAGTATAGTAATTTTTCAATTAACATTTAGAATTTTTAAATCTCACTCAAAATTGCTTCTAATTCTTAACATGTACTAGTTGTACAGTATATCAGTAATAAAAGTTTATCTGGGATAAGAGCCTCATCTTACAAGGTCCTGTACAAATACATAGTGAGACACAAACATAAAAGTCACACTTTAAAACGCCAGGCTAGAGTGAGGGCAGCTGACGCTCCTGTTCCCGCACTGCAAATGGAAAGAAGTCTACATGGCCAAATGTTTAGAAGCACAAGTCTTTTCCTGTCCTCATCGAAAGAAGTGATTAATGCCTTTGAAAGCACTGTGGCACAACTTTGCCAAACCAAAGTCTGAGCTTTCCAGAAAAGATGTTAAAATGCGGGCTCTAAATCCTTTCAGGTTTGCGCAGGTCGGAGGAAGTCATTGGAAGATCAAGCAACTGAAATGCTTAGTCCTTTCTTTAGTGTGTCAAGAACAAGTTTTCTTCTCTGCCTGGTCCTCGTTTCATCTGGACAATAAAGGTCGAGTTACGAAATTTTGAGTATTAGCTGCATGATATATTGGAGCAGCAATTTTAACCTAATAGGGCTTACAAATATTTAAATAAAACCTCAAAAGAATATATAATTTTCCTGCCAAACCTACCTTAAAAAAACTCTGTTTTAATAACAAATGACACAAAACTTCATAAGTTTTCATAATAGCAGAGCAGCATATTCACGATTTGTCAGATTAGAGGGAACAAGGCTCATTATGAAGGCTGAGCAAAATACAAAAAATATTTGATTTTTCATAATGAACAGTTAATTGGTTTGAAAGTGACAGTACTATGACCTCTCTGATAGCTCTCTGTTCAGTGGCTCAGCCCCTTCTTGATAATGTGCACACCGTGAGTTTGGCAGCTCCCATGTGATGACGCCCACGATGCAGCCCCAACAAAGGTACCCAAGCTCACCCCAAGGGAGCAACCTGGCTACTGCAGTTAGTGCCGTGGAGCCCGCGTTAGCACTCGTTAGGCAAACTGACCCTCCCAAAGAGGATTAAAATGGATTGACTTTGCCCACTACCCTTGGGTATCTACCTCTGCTGTGTGTAGACATATTGAAGCTCAATTTGAAGCTAAACAGGGAAGATCATCAAGTCCAACCGTGAACCCAACACCACCATTCCTACTAAACCATATCCCGAAGTGCCACATCTATACGTTTTTTGAACCCCTCCAGGGATGGGGACTCCACCACCTCCCTGGGCAGCCTGTTCTAGTGTGTGACCACTCTTTCAGGAAAGAAATTTTTCCTAATATCCAATCTAAACCTCCCCTGACACAACTTGAGGCCATTGCCTCTCATTCCATCGCTAGTTACTTGGGAGAAGACACCAACCCCCACCTCACTACAACCTCCTTTCAGGTAGTTGTAAAGAGCAAGAAGGTCCCCCCTCAGCCTCATCTTCTCCAGACTAAACANCCCCAGCTCCCTCAGCCGCTCCTCAGCAGACTTGTTCTCCACAGCCCTCACCAGCCTCGCTGCCCTTCTCTGGACACGCTCCAGTCCCTCAATGTCCTTCTTGTAGTGAGGGACCCAAAGCTGAACACAGTACTCCAGGTGCAGCCTCACTGGTGCCGAGTACAGGGGCACGATCCCCTCCCTGCTCCTGCTGGCCACACCATTCCTGATCCAAGCCAAGATGCCGCTGGCCTTCTTGGCCACCTGGGCACACTGCTGGCTCATGTCCAGCCGGCTATCAACCAACACCCCAAGGTCCTTTTCCACCAGGCAGCTTTCCAGCCACTCCTCCCCAAGCCTGGAGCGTTGCGTGGGGTTGTTGAGACCCAAGTGCAGGACCCAGCACTTGGCCTTGTTGAACTTCATACAGTTGGCCTTGGCCCATCGATTCAGTCTGTCCAGATCCCTCTGCAGAGCCTTCCTACCCTCCAGCAGATAGACACTCCCACCCAACTTGGTGTCACCTGATAACTTACTGAGGGCAGTATCATAACTTATTGCCTGCGTTGGGCTCCCACTCTGTGTTTGCCATAATGATGGCAGTTTTTCCTCCAAACATGATATGCGGTCAAGCTGGCCACACCACGGCCGTTCCCCCAGCTCCGTGCAGACGCCCGGTTTTCAGAGCTGCACGCCCAGAACCAAGGGAGAGCCATCACCACCTGCAGAAAACGCCGTCTGGATTGTTAAAACTGATAACTGCCACAGTTTGGCTTGTGTGGCACGGAGCCTGGGCCATGTGATGGCCATTGATTTCTCAGTTAGGGATGTACTTTATAGGCATTGCTTGTACTTCTCCTCTGTCCTGCTCGTACAACCTCCTTCCTCCTCAACAGCGTGCTGCAGTGCTGGCGGCAGGCGCGATGGCCCAGCTCCATGCTGCTTTTCTTCCACACCTTTCATCCTTCCGTCCCCATCTCCTGTGCCATCACGCCAGTTACCTGTCCCTCTGCCTGCCCCGGGCCAGCCTCTGCCCCGCAGCAGCACGGCTCCAAGCTCTGCTTCTGGCCGGGGACCACTGCCTGGAACCCCACCATCAAAGCTCTGAGATCTGCGGAGGAACATGGCCTCCTGCGTGAATGGGAGCCTGAAAATAGCCACGAGACAGGAGACAGACTGCCTGGTTTAGGCGATCAGCTCAACTGTGTTCAATGAAAGATGGAGCAAGTGGGAAGAATTGCTTGAAAATAAATCACTAATATAACGGTTATAATGGCAGTTTTGTAGCTGAAGCCCCAGCACTCTAAGTCGTCATCTAAAGGTCAAAGTCATTCCCCCTGGGTCAGGCTGTGGAAGCAGGTTTGTTACAAAAGATCTGAGCTGGGCCAGGCGGAGGAGAGCCCAGATCTCCAAAACACACAGAGGGGTCTAAGGCTGCATTGCGTCTGCCAAGTACTTGCAGTAGTAAAATCTGTGTTAGGCTGGACTTAGGCATGGATCTCCTGGGTCTTGCCTTGCTGCTTTGTAGTGCCGACCTTGCCCGAGCTGGGGCTCTCCCCACGGCTGCTGGCATTGCCATTTACTGTACCCTACTTACAGGTTGCTGCAGTCATCTCAGTCCTGCGGCTGGACGAGCTCGATTCCAATGAGTCACAGAATCACAGCATGGTAGGGGTTGGAAGGGACCTCTGTGGGTCATCTAGTCCAACCCCCTGCCAAAGCAGGGTCACCCAGAGCAGGCTGCACAGGACCTTGTCCAGGTGGGTCTTGAATACCTCCAGAGAAGGAGACTCCACCACCTCCCTGGGCAGCCTGTGCCAGGGCTCCGTCACCCTCAGAGGGAAGAAGTTCTTCCTCATGTTCAGACAGAACTTCCTGTGCTTCTGTTTGTGCCCATTGCCCCTTGTATGAGTCCCCATACTGTAGCTGTAGACCAACCTAAGAAACAAACAAGGTTAAATACGTAGAGAGCCCCTTGCTTTGCACATCTGGCACACCTCAGGGGAGTGAATCCTGCAGTTCCTGTAGTTGTGGTTACGCTTCAGAAGTGAAAAACCTTGCGTTGTGCTCCATCTTCTCTAAATGGACGCATCGAGTTATGTAAAATATATAATAACAGTTCTTAAAATGGCTGCAAGGCATTTTAAATATCCTGTTACCTCATACATTAAAAGAAGATAATGGATTGAGCCTGTGCCAATGAACTATGAACTTAAAGCACTTTTACTTTTGGCTGCAGCTCTTTCCTTCAACATAAGAAAAATGACACATTTGTGATTTCTATATTTAGTTACAATTTTAGCTTTGAAGCAGCAAAAAAATACAAGCTGTGTAAATACCAGCAGTGAAAACAGGTTTCCTCCTTCCATCCTACTCACTCTTCATGGGTTAATACTTCATTAGCTTGAGCACTGAAGGGTAAATCATAGCAGTGCAAGGAGGACAGAAACAGTAATATCTCAATTTGGGAGCATTTTAAACATGATTTTTTTAAAGTGATATTGTTCTAAAAGGTCACTTAAATGCAAAAGTTTGCATATATAATAGATATTTTGGCATGGATTTCCATGCCAGCTTTTAACATACAACGTTTTTTCTCCCTAGCAAAGTTATAGTTCAAATATAGACTTTAAAGCTGAGACGTTGGCAAAAGCTGTGGCGGGAGCTTTCGTGTGTGATACAGCTGGATGTTCCTAAGGCCGACCTTTCAGCCTTGGGCATGCAGGGATGTAGATCTGATCCTGGATATGTACTTACTAATGGGATACATTTGAACTTAATTGCCTGTTTGCAGTTTTAATTACCCGGCCGAGCATGTGAGCATAGGGTTTTATGCACACAGCAGTGTGTGGGTCAGGACCTCAGCGACCGATGGGAGCGACGTGGCTGCAGAGCAGCAGAGGAAAAGACACACTCACACATTGGTCTAACCTATTTCTCCTTCTAGCTTCCAATAATCTGATAATTCAAAAAAAAGCATTTGCTATTTCCTCCAATTTTCATGGCTCCCTGGCAAATCTATTTTACAGGATCATTTTGTGATTGTGCCACTGAACTGAGAGGCAAATGAGTTCAGTTCAGCTCTCGGTTTTGCTTCAGACTTCTTGTGTCATGTCAAGCAAGCCATTTAACCTCACGGCATCTCAGGTCCCATCTGTATCATGGGAAAAACACAACCTGCCTGAGAGAGGCTAGGAGGATACAACCAAACCTCAGGAGATTCTCAGACACGACAGTAATATGACCTGAATAAATACACACAGAGAAAATAGATTTCCATTCCCCTCCTGTTATAATTCATAGGTTGCTACTTCATTACCTGTAGCACTGAAGGGTAATTTATATCAGCACGAAAAGGAAATAAACATTAGTGTCTTAATTCTGTAGCATTTTATACACTGTTTGCTTTAAGATGGTATTGGTCTGAAGAGCCACACGAATGCAAAACAATAGGGAAGGGGATCCTTTGCTTTTAACGAATTCAACACAAGTGCTTAATTCCTAGCACTCCAGAAGGCCATTTGCCTCTTAAATCCACTGCATTTAGCTTTCAAACCTGGTAAAACACGAAAAGTAAATACCTAATGGCATGTCTGTGCTATTTCACTGCTGTGATTGCCAAGTAGCACAGGCTTTTCCGAGGCAGCTTTTAACTTCCAGACCATACTGCCCGCTGGAAAATCCCCCACGCTTGGCTTTTGGAGTGGTGAGACTGATAACTCAGTCTTGCCTTGGCCTGTTCATCAGCCGATTGAAGTCAATAAACCAGAGTCAAGAGCTCGGTAATTAGAGGCAAAGGTGGCTTAGGTGCATCTGCACTGCCAGCATAGCTGAAATAGGGAAAAACAAGGGGCGTGAGCAGACCCGGTCACTGCCAGCAGCACTGCCTACCTCTAACCCCACGGCAGCGGCCGTCCTGGTCCCCGGGTCAGAGACGTGTAAGCCCAAAGACCAGCTCCTGTCTCTCGGTCGCTGACTGATGAAATTAAGCTGGGCAGTGCCCAGAACCAGCGGAAAAAAGACATAGGTATTTTACAAACCTCACAAGGGAATTTGAACTCCAGGTGTCAGCTGGACCTCAATAAAAAAAAGGACGAACTCCCGTGAATATGGTGAAGTGGATTTATCCACAGGTCTCATCTTTGTGGTGGGAGCTTCACGCTGCACCTAGTTAAATGAGAACAGAGGAAGAATATGTAGGACGGAAAGTTCCAGGCTGTCACTTCAGTCTGCTTCTTCTATCCATCACCCGCTCTGATCACAGGGAAGGGCTGTGTCCGTACGTGAAAGACAGAGGCAGACAGAGAAAGAACTGGGGTTTTGGTAGTTTGTGGGTTTTTTCAACCCAGAAACCAATGTAAAAATAAAACTGGTGAAAGAAGTAAAAATGCAGATGATTTTCTCAGTCAGGCTTAAGCCAATACTTACTGGTGTTGCAGCCACAGTTCCTGTTGAAGAAACCAGAGAGAGATTTGGAGTGGTGCTTCCAGAACAGCAGTCTGGGTTAAAATTAAAGTCTAAACCTCAGCAGCCAAAAGCAGTCTAGCAAATACCTGAGTCAAACTGGGAGACGTAATGAGCCGTCCTTTGCAACACACACAGAGCACTGCAGGAGGTTGGTTTTATGGAGTTTCATAAGCATGGGTGAAGTTTTATACACTAGATTTTCTTTGCATTTATTGCATTTCAGAATGAAAATAGCATTGCTTTTGATTTTGTTTCCTGTTTCATACAAAACGTGCATTGGATTTCTGATCCTAAGAAATTATTCTAATTAATGCCATTGTTTTTATTTGTTAGCCTTAGTTGCTGTCTTTTCTGTGGGTTTTGCATTGTTGAGATAAAGAAGATGGTATATCTGATCTGGATTTATCTTTCTTAAAGTTTAATCATGGTTATTCAGTAGAATTCAGGACAGTTAACAAGACAGAGCAGCTTCTTCGTATTTCAGACTGCAACCACGTGTGTGCAAACATCTCTCGTTGAAGTCAGCAGGAGATTTGCAAGAGGAGAGCAACCTTAAGCCACAACAGAAGAGCTGAATTTTGAGAGAAGTTTTGCTGTAGATGACATGGAGCCTGAAATACTAGGGGTTATATCACAAAAGGCTGGATGTAAAGAAACAAAACAAGTGGTGGGAGGAGGGGACTGAAGCAGGGATGTAATGTAGGTGTAATGTTTGGTGGAAGGGAGGTGAGAAAGGCGATGGCAGTGGAGAGCAGAACAGAAGAGGGTGCAGGGCTTGCTGGAAAAACCTGACCAGCACAAGTGTTTCTCCTTTAAACTGAGAAATGGAGATCATTTATTTTTATTATTATTACTGTTATACTTAATAAGGAAAGAATATTGCAGAAGCAGCCAGATGAAAAAGAAATTAAGACAGCTGGAGGGCTGATTTGCAGTGGCGTTTGGGGAGAAGAGAATACCAATAAAACAGCAACTCTGTGAAAATTCAGGCAAAGAGAAAAGGAGGAGGCAAAAAAAAGAAAATAACGTAACCAGCAAAAATAAAATACAGCTACCTTATAACTGAAGCAGACGAGATTCATAACCTAAACTGCCTGCTGTGCAGAGCTGCCGTGAGTTCCTCGTGTATGTACTTCTCAGAGAGACACCGCGGACTCGGTACTGACATAAATGGTTCCCACCACACACGTTGTAAGGCCAAGAGAAAACTGGTTCAAATACAAAATAAGTGTACCTGGCACAAAGAGCCCCATGCCCCAAAGCCCTGGAGCACACACTGATGGGATTTCCGTCTGAACATGAGGAAGAACTTCTTCACTCTGAGGGTGATGGAGCCCTGGCACAGGCTTCCCAGGGAGGTGGTGGAGTCTCCTTCTCTGGAGATATTCAAGACCCGCCTGGACAAGGTCCTCTACAACCTACTGTAGGTGGCCCTGCTTCAGCAGGAGGGTTGGAGTAGATGACCCACAGAGGTCCCTTCCAACCCCTACCATTCTGTGATTCTGTGATCAGAGCTCCACCACCGCCCTCCTGAGCAACCTCCTTCTGCACTGGAGGCTTTCCAGAAAGAACTGGTAAATAGACAAAGTTCTTCCGACACATCCCCTTAGGACAGACTGTAGACATAATATCATATTTTTTACAAGCAGTGATAAATATCCATGCTTCAGTATTTTTTTCCTGGGAATGCATACCCATTTTTCAATAAACTGAAGAGAAACATCTTTTTTATTCATGAGTTTTAAGAAATAACGTGGATTAAGTTAGCTATAGGAGTCTGGCTTTAGCAGCTTCCATAAGTGCACTGCGTGTACAGTCTTCATCTCCAACGCAACACCTTTTTCCCCTTTTTTATCCTTTCTAAGCAAAATAGAGTTATATAACAATAATTCAGATTTATCACTGGGATCACAAATTTCTGTGCAAAAGATTAAACCATGGCCTTAGCGCTTTCCAAAGTTGCAGAGTCCTCCTAGGCATCAAGGCACTTCAGCAGGCTGCTCAATATAGGCAAACTTTTCTCCTGTGACCCATTTCCAGTTCTCTCTTTAAGTCCCAAGTTCCAGTGCTTTGACCAGTTACAAAAAATTAAATGTCCAGTATCTACCCTTTGAATGTAACATACCTATTCCGTTCTCCATCTTTCCAGAGGCATCAGATGGAGTCATCCAGAAGCTCAGCAGATGGTTTCTGGCTTTGTAGGACCTGTGGAATATACATAGTTCTGCATGATAACACTGTTATCAAGGTGGAAACTACAATAATGTTTGTACAGGTTGTCTGTCTGCATGGACGACGTGACGGTGGCTCTTTATGGTGGCTCTGTAGGCTCCAGCCAAGCCTTGGCAGGAGCTGCCTGACAGAGCTGGGGAACAGCAAGTGGGATGTCGGATTTATAGGGCGATGGACTTTCCTCAGGAGCATCTATTAAATATTAATTGGGAACTTTTTTAATTAAATGTTGGTGGTCCATTAATGAAAATACTGTCTTCTGACATTACATCAGCTGGTGATTAAGTTTCCGTCCACTAAAGAGTGAGCTATGAGTCTTCTATATCCCATTTTGCTGCTACTGATTGCTGATGTTTTTCTGTATCAGTAATAAAAATATCCTACAACAATGGGATATACCCAAAAGGTAATTATATATATTATATATATATTTTATAATATATAATTTATATATTTTTATATATATTATGTATTATATATATTATAAAGGAGGAATGCAATTGCTTATAACAATGACAAGGAAGGGATTTTTTTAATGGATCTGTAACACTCTACATATTTTAGACAGTGGGACTAAAATCCTCATTCCTTAGCCCCAAAAATCAACCCACGAGTTACGGATTATTCTGCAGGCTTGTTGTTCTGAGAGCCTTACCTTTGCTGGGTCTCAAGAGGGGGAAGAAAACATTGCACATGTACATATCACAAACACAAGTACCACAATATAGTAAAGAGAGATAAATTATTTCCACTTCTAGTATCTTCACTAATAATATGGGAAAAAGGAACAAATGGCTAATGTCACGAAGATGAAATTAGGCAATCAAGTACAGCAAGGAGCAAACGAGAGACATTAGAAATGTGAATGAGGTTGAACTTCAAATGCTTCAAAATAACATATATTTGGAAAAAAATAATTGAAAAAACACTAATGGGAAAGAATAATGTGTAAATGTAGATGTGCTGGAGCGAGCAGCAGTGACTTATGGAATATTCCTTAGCTGTGATAGCAAGCGTAAGAATGCTATGGCAGCAAAAGAGCTCAGTGCTCAGCTAAATGAACTAAGGACTATAATGCTGGGCCACAGAAATAAAGTTTTCACACCTATATAATTTTTCAGAATTCTATGTTATCTAACCTGTTCTGTATTGACAGATTATGACAGTTATTGGTAAAAGCTGAGGATAAATGTAATTTTACTTAAAAACATTAATAGCAAGTATAAGGAATTCAAGATTTCCTGTTATAAATACAGAGTAATAAAAAATGGAATCTAACATATTTTTATACACCGCATTTTTTAAGATAAGGACTGCTTATAGTATGCGATACTCTTTGCACATTGATAAAAATCAGATGCTCACAGTGTATCCAGTGACTCGAACTTTTATCCACAATACAGTAAGGAATAATTACGGAAAATAATTCTGGGTTGGTCAGTTCCTGAAGAAAGAAAAATATTATTAGTAAAAGTACTGTAATCTGTAGATGAGGATCTTCAGCTGCTTCCAGCTCGGTGGTTGTTTCCTTCAGGCTCCTTTGAACAATCCCAGCCACAATATTTTTTTCATGCGTTTTGAAGGTTCTGCAAAGAACTATGGGGCTTATTTCATCTTAGCGAGTTGCTGGGGCTGACATAACTAACACGCTAACTGATAACTACTGTGCGAATGTTTTATTAAAGGAATGGGAAGTACTTCAAAAGACACACGAAGCAACTTGTTGGTGGAAATTCAACACATTCTGGTTTTGAAGCACTGCTGATTTGTGTTACTTGGAGGGACATCATTTGGATTCTTCTCCAAACAAGCTGGCATTAGTGATTATCTATCATAGCTGTGAAAATATATGTTTACTGACACAGATCTAGATATATTTATTAGAAAGTTAATCCAGAAGAAAGATTATTTTTTTCAGTTTGAGTGTTAGATATTGAGAAGTGGTAATTAAAAGAAAGGGAGCATCATACTCATTGCTTCATTAGCGGGGAGATCAAGATTTGAGTCAAGTGCTAAAGAAATATAAAGGAACTTGATAACGTTGAGTGGAGGTCAAAGCTAAATCTCGTGGACAAGCAGCATGATCTGCCAGGCTTGACAGAAGGCCCACAGGATTGCAAAACTGACAGATGAAAACATGAAACGGACTGAGATGAATTCTGAGCTGGTGGTATTAATATGAGATCACATATTTACTCATTTACAGATGTGTTTCTTCTCCTAAATTTTCAGTAAATTTTATTACCGTGTAAATGTAAGAAATAAAATGGTTTATAGTTTATGGGTTAGAAATTTAGCTCAGAGAACATGCAATATGACCCCATTATGATTATTTTAGCTATAGTTCAATAAGCAATACTAAATTTAAGATGTTTCTGAAACTGAAACAATATGGGAGGCACAGTACTCATTTTAATTACTTTGAAAAGCAGTGTTTAACTCAGACTGAAATTTGACCTTGAAGAAGGCCAAAAGCTGACAAGATACCTCAGCAAAACGTATAATCCTTACATCAATGAGGTTACATTTCAGGCTTTAAGATGAAAAATAAATAGTTCACTATGGGCTCATACTGATACAAAATTCATATAATCTGACAAAAACATGCCTCAGAATAAAGTATAAAATGAAGCATTTTTCACCTTGGAAAAACATAACGGAAAGACACAGACCCTCACAAAACTGATGGAAAGGATATCCATATTGGGGGTACCGATAAGGAGCTGAAATTCTGCTCTGAACAAATTCATCCACTAATTCAAATGATACTTATAAAATCAAAACATTAAATCTACTTTACAATATTGGTCTTTAACCTCTGATCAAGAGGCTCAGCCTCCTTAGATTGATTAGCAAGCACTGTGGTAAACAAACTTACTGAATTTAGATTTTCATTGAAAATATCAATTCATCTTTTTTTCAGGGAAAAGATATTGAATAACATTTAACTTAGGCTCCTGTAACACATGTTTATCTAAGGATGGTGAGATAAATTCTAGAGCATGGGAATGTACCATTGGTCAAACTCATAGGAAATTGCTATTCAGGTGCATAACTAAGTATCTGGCTGAAGACTGTCCTAGTAAATTATAGCTCTGTCATAGAGACCTACTTTACAGAAAAACATCTCGTTTTAAAATGATTTTTTATTCTGGTTCTTGTATTATCAGAAAAAAATTTTAAAGTATCCATTAGATCAGGGTGGGGTTTTTGTTCTTTCCCCACCTGGCAATAGCTTGCCAATTGCTAAATGTTTATTATCACCATCAATATTTGTCCACAAAGTTAGCAAGATTCATCAGATGAGGCAATGGCTTGCACTGTAAAAGGCCAGCTCATCTCACTCGGAGAAGTATTCTCTGCAAGCATCAGATCTCACAACATAGGGGTGCCAGGACTCTGATCTCAGACGGAGCTCCAGTACTCCCAGTATGAGTGCAGATGCTGGGCAGTGCTTGAAGGGAGCTAGAGAAGTTTACGTGTATATTTACGGGTGTATTTAAAGATATCATTTATGGGTTAGTATAAATCTCATCTCATGTCTAGGTTTAATATGTTATGCTGGGTTTTTTCCAGTCAGTTTCAGTTTTTAATACAAATTTTATTTTCTATTTTGTCAGTCATGATAAGCTGGCTTCCCATTATGGCAACCTGACATTTTTCAATAGAACTTTGAACATACCCTAAATAAATTGTTTACAATTCCACGGAAGCTTTTGCAAGGTGGCGGGCAGGGAGGGAGGAGTAGCAGCAAGACGAGACCTCAGAGAAGAGGGATATTCCCAAACCAGCAGAGGAGAGGAAAAAGTCGGGTTTTCCAGTTCAAAGCATTAGAGTATCCAAAAAGTCTGACAGAACATTTGTTTCTATTTTAAATTAATTTCTGACAGCACTGACACCAAATAAAGTTCTCTTGCGCATTGTTATGTCACAGGAAAATTATCAAAAAGAATTTTAATTAAGATCATTTTGCCACAAATTACCTGAACATTAATGAAGTGTAGAAAACACTGTTTCTCTAAATGTCTTTTGCTGTACAGGTGGCCTGACTGCAAACTATTTCCAGGCTGCTGCCTCTACTGCTGTAGGGTATTCAAGCTCAGAATAAAAAAACATCTTTAATACTATCAAAGTACTCCTGTCAGCTAGAAAAATACAAGGTGTGATCATGGACATTAACATTCAGTGCCAAAAGGTGACTTTAAACCCCCAGCCCTATGCGCATTCACTTCAGAGGGAGACAAGCATTTCGGCTGTAATATTAGGAGCTGCTTATGTTGCTTTCTGCTTTTCTACCATTTCACTGGGCTGCTTGCAATTACCCATTAGAAATATTTTATTGCCCATTTGCTTTTATAAAAACATTTTAGACAGAAATGCGCGTGTACTTAGGTACGTGCACGGTGCAGAAATAAGCAAAACGAAACGCAGCCTGATTATGGCTGACTCAGTGTAGGGACATCAGAGCCATTTTCTGGCAAGAAATGAAGAAATAATTGAATCTGCAAATTCCCAGTTTCCTTGTTATCCATTAGGTCCCCAGCAGAATCGATCTACGCATGCTGCCCACCTTGCAGAATTGCCTCACGAAGCAAGAACCCCCGCGCTGCTACGCGAGCTGGCCCCCACCACTCGCATCTCTAAATCTGGAGTCATGAACTTCATGGACGCGTAGGAACGGGCTGTTGTGGAAGCATCTGCAGGATTTGTGCAGAAACATTGCAATTCCATTTGCCCTGCCCATTATGGGATTCAAATCTATGTAGTCTGGATGCATAAACTTCTTTACAGAGATACTTTTGGGGCTAAAAAGACAAGAAAAGCCTGATGGCTGTCGCTGAAAGGGATCTTTGTTGCAAATAGGCTGATGCTGAACTGACAGAAAAAAATCTCTCTGCTGCAAGAGGTGCATAACCAGCCCTACAGTGGCTTGGCTGCATTGGAGATAAGGTGGGAAAAAAAGCCCCCAAAAAGCAGAATAGAAGTGAGTTGTTACATTGCTTTAAAAAAAAAAAAAAAAAATCTGACACATTCAGGGAGAACACCCAGCTGACATCCACACCGGCCAGCGCCGGCAAAGCCTGGCGCTGAGCTCCCAGAAGACGGCAGGAGGGAAAAGCCTTGCCCAGGGAAATGCCCCCAGGAAGGGGCAGGAGGGGCTGGCAGGGAACTCGGACTCCCCAGGGCAACCCAGAGCAGCCTGGCAGGTGAAACGGGGGGCAAGGAATCGAGTTTGTTTTGGTTTTTTTTTTTTTAACTGCAAAAACTGTTTGGGGCAGAAGCTTTTATCGTGCCCTAGCTCAAACTCTGTACATCACAAAGTTCTAAAGTAAAAATAGTTATGAATATAGTATTGCTTTTTCATTATCCCTTTTAATAACTAATGGCATAAACATATTCTCCAGATAACTTTTTTATCCTGTTGGAGTTTGGTTTTTTTCCATATGGAGCAGCTGCACATTTCAGCTTAGTCTTTGGTGGAAGGATACTGCGTGTGCTTCGAGGTGGGACACCTGGGGACCTCGTCAGCGTCCTGCTTAGTTACGACTCACTTCAGCATCTAGGTTTTCTTTCTTTCCTACAGAAAACTATTCAGTAACTATTTTATTACTTGGGATATTAAAGACACGCACCACAGAAAACAGTAACCCCTCTAAATAGTTAGCTAAACCCAAGTTTTTGCATCTAATATATTAGTATCATGCATTATTTGGAACCAGTTTATCTTCATTGACAAATAGAGAGCTCAGTTTCAGTATGCATTAGCCAAATAATCAAGCCCAGATTGTCCCGCAAGGAATATTAAGAAGTAAATTATACGAGACAGTAAAAATTAATCATTTTTACTTCCATCAGAATGCTAGATAATATATGATAGATAGCTCCCCGTGGCGTATGGCTAAAAATGACATTATTTAATGACCTTTGCATCTGTGCAGTTAAAGACCATGTGGGATAATTTAAATTTGTAATATGTTACTGCTTCTTTCATTGTTTTAAAGTGTAAGAATTGATCTGTGGGGGGAAGCACAGCTCATTCCTGCACCTTTCATTCCCAAAGGAGCGAGAGTGCTTCAGAGATAGCCTCACCACGAGAAGAAAATACAAAGCTCGGTTTGTACAAGAAGCGAGGAGCAATGCCTGTTGCTACTCTTAGTATATCCAGGTCACCATTATTTACAACATTGATCTTTCCAGCCTTTGGTAGCTTCCCCTGCAAACTCAGATTTATTTAATATGTTTTTGGTCACAACATATTGTCCTCCTACTATGGCCTCTGGGGATTTTTTCCCATATAATTTTGAACATACTTAAATTTTTTTTTTTTTAATTCCATGTTATTAACAATAATTTTGTTCATTATTTTCTGCCCCACGTGTCTCACTAATGAGCTCTGTGGATTCCGTCGGTCTGGAGGAGACACCCACCAGCGCGAGACCCACGAGCTCTCCCACCCTCGGCTGTCAGCTGGCTTCGGAAACCTTCACCAGCTCTGAGATGTTCCAGCATGTCCCTCCCCAGTTTGATGCAGAAAAATGACTGAGTTGAAATAAAAAGTACAGGCTGGAGTCTCTTAGGGATTTTTACAAAAACACACATGAGGAAATAACATAGAAACATGAGGAAATAACATAGAAACATGAGAATGGCTGGACCAGCTCAAACTGAGCACGCACGTTGAGGCCAGTGTCCCCCAACATCGCCCACAGCCGGTGTTTAGAGAAGAACGCAAGCCAAGGGCCAGAAGACAACGATCTCTCCCACGATACCTTCCCAGCCTGCAGCTATTGTGATTTAAGGATTCCCTGAAAGTGAGGCGGAATCTCGGTGGCAGATCGTTTCCTCTAAGGATTTTCTTAAGTGGGTTTTTTTTTCCAGCCACTTTTTGAACCCATGCAAATTTTTAGCAGATCCCGCATCCCGTAAGATGGACACAACACCTTGCAGTAACAAACCACCGAATGCACAGAACGTCATTACAATTTGAATCTGCAACTTAGATTCCTGGATGCTTATAGAAACAATTTTTAAAATTCTGTTTTAATTATTGATATTTCTGTAACAACAGATAGATTTCTCCATACCATCTTTTACAGAGAACTCTAAAGCTTCCTTACTTGTCCTCTGGTCCCACAGCAAGAGCCCCCTGACTCTGCCGGAGTTTGTCTGTGTGGTTTTCAAAGGGTCATCAGGGAGTTGTGAGATTGTACGTGTAAATACTTCAGGAGAAAAGAACATCAATAAAATTTAGTTTAATGTGATTTGAAATGTGAAAATTTTGAAAGATAACTCAGCAAGTCACCATTACTCAGTGTTAACTGTTTCTACATGAGCACAACAGCTAAGGGGTTCCTCCTTACAAAACTACATCACAGCCCTGGGAACGATTGCCATAAAAATGGTTATTTTTCAATATACATAGGAGAGTTATATATCAAGGATTATTTTCACTCGGAGAGGAGGAAACTGTTTCTTCAAATGTAATTGGACTATTATTCTAAATATAATTGGAGCACAGACAACATCATCGACAGTGGTAGTTCTGGTATTGTTAAGACAGATGAGTTAGAGCTTGTATCATATGGCTGTTGGGAATTTTAACTTGTTTTCTTCTATTAAGTGAAGAAGTTTGAGATATGCTTGATGACAACAAGTTTTTTAAAATGGCTTATTGTATTTCCCGAATGCCAATTAATTAGTCAGGATGATAACTGTAAATGTAACAAATGTAACATGTAGGGGATGTTATCACTTCAGGTGGTCAGAAACAAGTCTTGGTTCTTTGTGAATAATTGGGACGGTTGGAAGACAAGGGACTCCTGAATAATCCCTTTA
>Ga0065711_1041053_pt1 | contig 16447 bp, 8 predicted proteins | sample Hoacrofraction12_FD_59098 | JGI IMG/M metagenome (GOLD analysis project Ga0065711, IMG submission 59098) | Hoatzin crop microbial communities from Cojedes, Venezuela - Epithelial fraction 12 v2 (version 2) | ecosystem: Host-associated > Birds > Digestive system > Esophagus > Crop | place...
CCCCCTCCCTGGCAGTTCTCAAGGCCAGGTTGGATGGAGCTCTGAGCACCCTGGGCTGGTGGGAGATGTCCCTGCTCATGGCAGGGGGGTTGGAACCAGATGAGCTTTAAGGTCCCTTCCAACCCAAACCATTCTAGGATTCTATAAATGCCGAGGAAGACTTTCAGTCAGTATTTAAGATAATAAAGGAGAAAGGATGTAAGTAAGCAGAAGCAGCGGGAGAAAATTTAACAAGGGAGCAGCTCCCACCAGTGTGGCGAGATCCAATCTCAGCAAAAGTGGCTCCATACTCGGTATGTGTGAAATGAGGCAGGAGTGGCCGGTACGAGTGGGTACGGACGGGCAGAAGGGCGTCACGATGCGTGAAGGTGCTTTTGCATCAAGCTCCTCCATCCCACTCAGTATTTGCTTTTCTTACCACAGGTTGAGACTGGTAGCAATAAAACACTTGCAAACTCCTTTTCCAGAACTTTGGGAATCAAGTTTGAAAATGTTTTCTTATGGTTTCCCAGCTGAATATTTCAGTAATAAAACTTGCAGCGTAATTGAATCCATTCCCTGGCAGCCTTGTGCAGCGCAGGCTTGGTCTCCGAGATGCAGGCAGAAGGTTGCTTTCTGTCTGCTGCTGCCGCTGCCCAAACCTGGCATTTTCTGCCTCTCGTCCTCTGTGCTTTCCAACAGATGAGCTGGCTGTGGAGCATTACCAGCGTGCGTGAGAGCCTGATGCCGAAGCACAAACCTCCCGTTTTCCGATTTTCCACAGACAGCATTTTTAGTATCGTCGTTTTAAGTGTAAAGGTTCGCCGTAGGTCCCTGCTCTGGTGACAGTGCAGAAGATCTTTGTCAGAAGGGGAAAAGATGGAAATCATTTTCAAGCTTTAAAGAACTGGGCATGAAAGTTTAGTCATCGTGGACAGGAAATTCATTCAGTTAAATTCTGAGCTGATTTAATTTGTGTTTTTGTCTCAGATGTCAGCGCCTTTGCTACCCGCGGACGAGGAGCCTTCCTTACAGAGATGGAAACTCTGTGGGTAGGAAAAAAGCTAACGATCCCCACGGTCCTTCTGAAATTACACTGGGGCCCAAGTCGTCACGACATCTAGATGTAACAGTGGTAAGCCCTGTGGATAGACACAATTTCCTTCACCTCCAGCCACAGGACTTGGCTGCACTTACAGCCTGCGTTCTGTGTAGCCTTTCTAATGCTTCGCTATCTATCTCCTCCAGTTTGCTGTTACTCGAGTCATATGCATCCTGGTTGCTAGTAATTTCTGAAGTGTCCTTTTCACAATGACCTACAACTCTGCGCTGTTCTGAGCACCCAAGACATCCCAGTTATTTACGGTTTTACCCTTCTGCATCTCCTGCCAGGCAAGGAACGCGGGCGAGGGGCTCGCCCAAGGCCACGCAGAGAGTCGGAGTGTCCCAGTCGCAGGCTGATGTCCCAGCCACCCGGCTGTGCCAGGCACCGCGTACTCACAGGGACATCGTGGCCTCACCGAAGGTCTCCAACAGCACAAAATGGAGGCCAGGTTTCAGGAGCCACGCTCCCAGTTTCGGGGAAAATCTTGACATTCACAGAATTTAAATAACAGTGAGTGGAAGTATTTTTAACAAATATTTCCTACCCAGGGAACAAGCACGTCTCTGTAATACGATCGCTGTGTTCTAGGTCAGAGAGTATCTGACTCAAGACGTGATACCCTGAACAAGTGAAGTGTTGCTGTGCAGACAGGGCTGTAATGAGGAGTGTAGTTCTTTGTTAGTACATTTGGCATGCCATGGGATTTGCACCAAACCTACAAATCCTTCTTTTATTTCACAGGTTATTTGCTGCACACACGCCACAGCTTTGTGTTTCGGCTCCCCGCTTCGCTTGCTGCCTCTGTCCCTGCCTCGGGAGAGGGCAGGAGTGCTGAGCTATGGGCTGCCCCAGACTGGAAACAGTTGATGGGTAAAATCAATAGACCACGAAATACATATGTGAGCCCTCCTCACGCCCGAATGCACTAATCACTTTGTCAGCCATGTTTCCATCTGAATCGGCTTAAGGTACGCCAAGAGTTGGGTGACCGTCGTTCCCAAAACCCGAGGCAGCTGTGGGCCTGCCCAAAAGCAGCACGCTACGCTGGATAAGCACAAATGCCATACCCATGGAGCTCAGGTGCCCTAGGGTAGGGCAGCAGTCAGCGAGGCTAATTACTACCACAAACTGGGGCGAAAGCGCCTACTTGAAACACCAACTCGTTTTTCAGGAGAAGCATTAGAAGAAATTAACCCACAAGCCTTCAGCCTGCCTGTTCTTGGTGGGTGCTTCAGGCTGGGAGCAGGTTTAGCACACCACGTGTGCACATCGCTGTGCTGCTCATGAGAGGTCTCAGTTCACAACCCTATCAACATTTCAAATTACTCGGTAGGTGCACATTCTTCCCATCTCTGCTTGACACGTGACACTGCCCACGAATGCTTGGCCACTGGAGTGACTGCTGAGGTTCGTCTCTGTTCCCTCACTACTGTTTATTAGCTCTGGCTCTCCAGCACGGGCTTATGCACTTGTGATTATCCAGAATTTATATGCTACCTTGAGGCTACATCATTTGTTTGCCTGAAAGCACTCGGTTTAATTTCCAGTAACCTAGAAATGGGCTCATTTCGAGCTATACTGTTACCTAACAAATGGAAATTAAGCCACAGGTTGGCTTTTGCCTTATTTGTGTCAAATAAAACACGCCAGCGTTCCTTTTCCTCCTTTGTCTTCAGGCTATAACACCTCATCCCCTTTCACTGAAAGCTCCAGGTATCCATTAATTGTTCCTCCACTTAGCTGCTACCTACAAGGGGCAGGTCATGCTCAGCTACTTGAACCAAGCTGGACAGAGCCGTCCCCTCCGCCGGCGTCCGTGCCACCCGTTCGGCCGAGGGGGGGGTGACGCTGCGCAGCGCGGCCTTCCTCTCCTCTCGCCCCAGAAAAGGCAGCGAGCAATGGGGACGCCAGGCAGGTCTCCCTACAGCAGTGCAAAGCCCTGGCCCACTCGTTTTCTGTGTGCTCTCTGCATATTTTACAGGAGACGACTGGATATGCTAAAATGCTTAGAGGGTCTATAAAATAATGCAGTTATTGTCGTAGCAGGTCGTGTTCTTTACCTTTTGGCATGCCAAGATTAAAAGCAATCCGAGTGCCAAAACACTGAGAATTTTGCTGTATGTTGCTAAATACCACACTTGAAGATTTTGTCTGGTATGAAATAACATAAATTTTGGCAGTCTTTTACCAGGCGCCCTGGAACACAGTAGAACGGACATAGCAGAGTATATATATGCAGATTTTCCTTACAATGGCTACAGTGCTGCCAGTGCATTCCTGGAACGTGGAAATACAGGGAAGCCAGCCTCAGCGACGAAGAAAAGCTTGCTGTGCCTAATGTACCAGAAAAGCTATTCAAGAACTCATCCTTATGTAAAAATAACTCCAAAGCAGCTGCCGAGATCAGTGCACCCTGAATTCGCGGCTTCACAGTTTTCTATCTAGCTTGCACACGTGGCTTCACCTCGCACACCTGGACGCGAGGCCCAGTTGTTGAAAGCGAGCGGTTTCAGTTCAGCACCTCGTTTCTCCCTTGGGGCCTTTGGCCCTTCGGCCCCACAGCCGTGACGGCCTGCACCAGAAACCCGTGCAGAACTGAAATAACTTGGATGCAGACTGTATGAGAGAACATCTCCATTTCTAGCCACCGACATGTTCCCTCAGACAAGAACCTTTTTCATTGACAAGGATAATACAAACCCTCGGCAGACATCAGCCCAACTTCTGGGAGTACTCCGGTGCTGTACAGCAAACCCTGAACCGCAGGCACAGCTTCCACATTGGTACCCTATGGTCGGTCTTTGAAACACCTTATTATTGCACTGAAGGTGCTCACAGCACCGTTTACTGCACACCTTGTTTGCTCTCCTGAGGCTCACACCCGAGACCTGCGTGGTGGGACACGCACTTCTTAACTCGGGTACAACCAGCTGGCCTGTAAATAGCAATGGCAGGATTAAAACCCCAAACATCTGAAAGCTCCTTTTAAAAATTATTTTCAAAAATAAAAAGTAAAAAAAGCTGAGAGTGTCCTTTCGCTATAGGTGTCAAGCACCCCAAATCCTATGACACAATCCTATCCATTCCCAGTTTTCAGAAATGGTGCCACAACACTGGGTTTGAAATCAAGAGGGTGAGCCCATAATGCAAACAGGTATTTCCACCTGATGCTCCCAAGAATGATTTGAAGAAATATTCTCCTGATGGGACAGAAAGCCTGTAATTACGTGCTTCATCATTGCTGGCCCTGTCTGGAAGAGCAGCTGCCGTAATTCTGTTCGTGTTTCTGCTGTAACCCAACAGCTCTTCAAAGGAAATCGTAGCTCCCAGAAATTCTTCATTTTACACCGCAGAATTATACTGGAGTTCAAGAACAGAATATTAATTCCATATCTTCTAAGCCTTCCAAAAAAATTAACATTTAAAAAACAGCCTGCAGACAGCACTGCAGTTGACTGTGGCAGCTCCTTAAGGACCATTAAATGGACATACTTTCTGATAAATAACAAGCTGCTCACCAAAAGGCAAGTCAAGGAGTAAGGGAACATTATCCTTCCCTCTGAATTTTCTGTGTTGATTCACTAGTGTCATGGTTTTCATGTCTGGTATTTCTCACTTTTTGATGTATACAAACGTGATTATAGAAGTATTTACTTCGAGTACTGTGATGCTGAAATGGCAAAGGCTTTTTGTCTTGAGAACCTCTTTACTCTACACTCTCACAGAGTCCCATGCGTAGAGACTCCCCCAGATGTGGCAACTCATTTCATTAATTTCACTTGGTCTCCTCTTTCAGATACTTCATCCTGACAGTTCACTTCCCTGATACATCCCATAAAAATCCCAGGTAAAATGCTCCAAGCTCTTTCAGTAGTACAAGCCCCACAAGAAATACAATGGGCTCTCCCAGCAAATGCCTCAGAAGAGAATCCCTAAATGCACTTTGCTTGGCAATAGCAGGTACCAGCATTCAGGTGCTGGATGTCTGAGCTGCACCAAACACAGGTGGTGGTGGAGGTGCTGCTTGATAGAGCTTACGTACTCAAAGCCATCCTCCATCTTCCTGGAAGAAAAGGTCAGTAAGAGAGAGAGGCTACCACGATCCACACAGCCCAGCTCCCAGTTCCAAGCAGTTCACGGATCACTGGCTCTGCCCACACTACCACTGAAAACACCTGGCTGAGAAGATGAGATCTAGCGTGCATCCGATCTTAAGGCTTAATTGCTTAGGGAGGAAGGGAGAGACTTCACTTCAAGGCTCTGGATCCCTGTGGAGGACACTGGCTAACACCTCCCTTCCCTTTCCAGTCTTTCCAGGCATCTCGTTGAGTTTGGCATCTGGCTCATGATGCCAGACGCAAAGCCCCCCGGCACTGAGACAATTTCATCCTTTGGCACGTTGTCGGTCAAGAAGGGAACATAAACCCTTTCTGTTCTGCCTGTGTTTTATGCAAAACCATACCCAGATCCAGAAAGGTATGCCAGCTCTGCAGCATCATCCAGCCTGAACTCGGTACTGCAGGAAAAGTCTGTGGGCCCAACTGCTGTTCAGCTCCATGGAAGATGTTAGTTTTACTAGCCACAGACCTCATATATCACATATACAGTCCTCAGACAGCTAAACAGTAGGAGTAGGACATATTTTAAATGCTGCATTTATTCTCCTGTAGTCTGGCATTGCAGCTGAAACCAAGAGTCACACAACTGCGTAGTCACGAAGATACCAGCCTCCATGAACTACCACGAAGCACTGCCCAAACTACAAGCAAAGACTCACCCCTCCTAACTCACTGCTTACTCCTCTGCCTCTTTTTTTTAAAGAGTTTTTTCACTGAAAAGCATGAACATTTAGAGCTCATACCTTCATGAAGAACCATCTACCAAGATGAACTGCCCCAAATCAAGGGCATTCTTTGACACGTCATTTCCAAATCCTACCAGCCAGTAAAAAGCCATTTCTTATGTCAGTATCAGAGCTGCTACCTAGACCCCGATGTTCAAAAAATACCAGGTTTCCAACAGAGCAGATTTTAAATAGTAAGCCTTTGGTTATTATTGCCATAAAATAAATCTCCTAAAACATGTTTTACAAGCATTTTTCTACTCTCCAGTGACACCTGAAAGTGTGTGGGCCTGTCAAAGAATATGCAAATTACAGATCAGATGCAGAAATTAGGTTCAAGCAACAGCTTGCGTGCTCATTTGAGACTAAAGAGCCACCACTACAAATTTAGGAATCAAAACCGTTCCACTTGTGAGGGCCACTTTGTTTTTCCACTCTCCACCCTTCCTCCCTGTAAAGACACCTATCTGCAGGCTCTTTCTTTTAACTTTTCTTGAGCATGTTACCAGAAAACTTTTATATAGACCCGAGAAGCAGGCAGACACGTGAAATCTGCCCCAGAACAACACAGAGACGTGAAGACGGCTGCCTACGGATAAAGCTCAGACCCTTGTCCATGGGAACAACACATTCCTGTCCCAAGCTCCTGCAGACCACCAGCATTTAAGGCTCCTAACAGCAGGCCCATGACAGCTCTGGGCAGCAGGATGACATTTTAGTGGTGACGTTAGTTTGTGTATCTCCACCTGATGACTGGATCCCGTAACGCCAAGGGTAAAGCAGCGGAACCGCGTGCTGTCTCTGAAGGCTTGCTGCCTGTGGAGCTATATATAGCCCAGAAGTGGCAGGGAAATGCTTGATTGGAAGCCCATGATAATGCATGACCTTAGGCAAATAATGAGGTAGGCTGGAAGAGGAGACTGGGTCTCAGCCTTTCCACACCACTAAGAAGCCTCCCCAGTAGAAAATTTATTTATACAGGAGGAAATCATTACAAAACGAAATACAATGGTCATCCAGAACATCTGAAAAGCAGCAACATAGTAGCAAGAGAAAATAGTGAATTACAATCGCTGCTTCCAAATGCCTTGCTAAAAATACTAATTGAAAGTGGTTGATCACACAGCTTGCGTGACACACTTACCTGATTTCTGATGCTAACATTTATGTGTAACCATTTTAGGAAGCTTATTTTTAGCTTTACAAATGATATAAAACTAGAACAAAATCTACTAATAATCAATCCTATGAAGAGGAGAAAACAATAATCCCCCTGAACCTTACATATCTTATGGAGTGTGAATCTTTAGTTCAATTTTAACTTGATTAAAAGAAAACCTGTGACAGCCATGAATTTATTTTCATTCCATGATTAAATATGTGTCATGCCTTCATTAGCAAAAATTACAGATGGGAGTAAAACAGATGCCCTAAATACATCCTGCCAGAGTATGTGCCAATTAAAATTTGCGTGTATTAATATCACCTGATGCCAAATTGGCTACAAGGACTTCATAGTCTTTTTATTGAGGTTGTTATCAGTAGCGTACTTCAAATCCTTTGTACTACTCCATCAAAAAAGTCCTCTGTCTCAGTCACCACTTGCATTTCGTAGCCCTCCTGTTGGCTGCTGGAAGCCTGCTGGGCAGATGCAGTACGTCGTACTACAGCAGTTACCCAAAATGATAACACGACCTCGGCGTTGGCACTCGAGTTAGGAACCCAAGCCTGACCAAATATGCAAAGAGCTCTTCACTGGGACTAAACTTTCTCACCACTGCTGATAGACCATTCTTCCAACAGAACCAGTGTAGAGCATTTTGCAAGAAGGCGCAGAATTTAAGATTCCTGCCCTGAAGACACCACCAGATGGATCACAGAGGGAGGACTCACCACTGTGCAACTAATGCCTCATTTCCCATCCTGGGAAAGGACTAGAAGTATTTCTTGACCCTTACAGGTCTCCTGAACCCTGAGAACTAGAAGAACTCTAGGAGAAGCAATTCCCCGATAACCAAACATGACCCCGCCTGTAAAACAAAACCTGACACCTAACAGGGCCTCCTTGACGCTTCAGAGAACAAGTTTATTGTCACCTGCAAATGTGTTTGTCAAGGCATAAGGAAATCTCATTTTCCTACCTTTCAAGCAATAGTAGTATTCTGAAAATATAAAACAACAGAAGAAATAAAGGCAAAGAAATTAAGAAAAAGGATCACACAAAAGAGGTGATTTTTTTTTAAAAAAAAAAGGATAGTTATGCTTTGAATTCTTTTGGATTTAGGCAGCTAAAATCCATCCTGAGAAATTCACTGGAGAACACATGGTCATTGTTGGCTCTTAAGACATTACTATATAGCAAATTAATAACGAAAGAGGCGTACATCACATGCTAGTGAGATTGTAACATCACAGCTTTATATATTTTCAAAAACACTCAATAGCCTCCCTCTGTGGCAAAAGAGTTGAGCTATTGCAGTGGAGACAGAACTACGCCAAGTCCGAGAACCTCTGAAAGTCTGAATTTAAAGCATTAACTGGTCCTTTTTCGCAAGTGCTATAGCTTTTATATTCGTTTCCCTCCTTAACAGCTACCTGCACGTTCACCTAAGAAAAAAAAATAAAAGATCCAGCACTTATATTGCAAAAGCTTGTTCTCTATTACACCACACAACAGAGAAATGAGATCTTTGCTTTGTAGAATACCTTTACCTCTATTGGTCACTGATTACCAAGACAGAAATTAATTACCAGATAATATTTCTGTTCCAAACACAAATATCATTCAGTTCTATTAGTCTCCATATTCAGAATGCCTTATTTCTCTCTCACTTGCAAACTTGCAGCTTCCCTAAAACAAGTGAGGTTGTAGCAAGGACAAAATTTACGGGCAAGTTATGTAAAGCTGAAATGCTTCCAGGGCAATGTTTTATAGTCCCTCAGAGTTCCATACATAGTATTTTACTGTGTACTCAACGAGCATTTATTTACACACGTGTCTGAGGTTTTCTGTCAGGTTTAAAGTTCAGACTTTTCTCAACTAATCTAATTTGTCCAAGATGGACGGCCTCACTTTTTTCCTTTGGAAAACCAATGCTGTTACACTGTTTCCAATTCTTCCTCCAAAGCAAAACTTGGGTGTTGGCAGCTCCTCCAGAATTTCAAATCCTGCCAGACAGAAATTAAAATGCTTTTATTAGAAGGAAGTAATTTTATTCTCCTCTTGGATAACCCTTTGCAAACCATTCTTTATTTGTCTGGAAAACTTGCAAGTCAGTTACTCTGGAAGTTTATAGGACTGTATCGTTACACTGCACCGCTGCTTTATACAGCTGAAACTCTTCCATGGGTAATAAAAATCTCAGCTGGCTGACTCACACAAATTAATGGCAGAAAAGATGACAACTTGCCAATAGTTTTAGTTCTCCAGAAGGGACGGTTGTTTTAGATCCACACGAAGTTTCAAGCCTCAAGCGTGAGATTCAAGAGCTAACTGACATGTAAAAAAACACTCTTTGGAGGGGATCAGAAGGGTCACTGAGGAGGTGACATAAAAGGTCACAGTCACAGACTTGCCAGCTCCCCTAAACGTGGGTCACAATGTTACCCCAATTTCAAAGCAGATGGGTGAGCTGGATCTGGTAATAAAAGACCAGAAGAGAAAAAAATATTACCCGGGTATAGAATCTCCCTCCCCTCCCAGTGTAACTAGACTGAAATCCTCATCCTGCAAAGCACAACAAAACCTGTTCTCCCTTGGCACGTCGGCACTGGCAAACGCAGAAGCTGCAGTTGCTGAGGAAGGCAGAGGGAAGTTAGGCTGAGGCTTTCCCTGGTCGCTTTACCTTGTCTAATCCTGACCTGAGGAAGTCAATGCGCTTACACAGACATTGAAATTTACTCCTGGAACGACCATAAGTTGGCAGATGGTTCTGTTCAACTGCTTACCTTCTCTGAACTCATTCGACAGCTCCTCCTTGGTCCAGTTGCAAGATGTTATGAGGAAAAAGCCCTCCGGTTTCAATGCACTGCGGAGAGATCTCACGTACTGCTTCCTCTTCCCCACCGCGTTATCAGGATTAAGGCTTATGGCATCGAAAGTCCCCTTGTCAATACAAATCTCAAATCCTGACAGCTCAGCTGATGGAGCCAGGAAGTCTTCTACCTAAACCAGAAGCCTACAGCTGTGAAAACAGTCTTCTATTCTCCTGAATCTTTAATGCAGACCAAATAAAGCGCCTCATACCTGACAATGAGCGTGCTTAGGAAAGGGTAACTCAAGGACTTTTCACATTTATAATGCCATGCCAGCAACTTTCTTCCCCATGTATGTGATCATAGAACCATAGAATCACAGAATGCTTTGGGTTGGAAGGGACCTTTAAAGGCCATCTAGCCTAACCCCCCTGCCATGAGCAGGGACAGCTTCAACTGGATCAGGTTGCTCAGAGCCCCGTCCAACCTGGCCTGGAATGTTCCCAGGGATGGGGCATCGACCACCTCTCTGGGCAGCCTGTGCCAGGGTTTCACCACCTCATTGTAAAAAATGTCTTCCTTATAGCTAGTCCAACCAATCCTGCCTTAGTTTAACACCATCACCCCTTGCCCTATTGCAACAGGCCTTGCTAAAGTCTCTCCCTGTCCTTCTTATAAGCCCCCTTTAAGTACTGAAAGGCTGCAAGAAGGTCTCCTTGGAGCCACATGGTGATCTATTTGCTGTAAAGCCTGTCTATATAGCTATCCATCTATAGCTCAAACTGACATAACTGAAGTTCATTCTTTAAATCATTATTTGTACTTCAATCCCTGGTTTCCTAGGTGCTGCGTGCTAGGCACTGTCCAAATACAGAAGAACAGACAGTGCCTGCCGCAGAGAGATTACCACTGACGTACAAGAACAGAGACATCATCGGTACAGAGCTGGAGGATAAAACAGCACAGCAGAGAGCGAGCTCAGAATGAAACACAATCACAGGATCACAGGATGGCTGAGGTTGGAAGGGACCTCTCGAGGTCATCGGGTCCTACCCCCTGCTCCGGTAGGACCTCTCAAGCTTCCTGCTGCACAGCTACTGGTAGGGATTCTATCACTTCAGGATTTCATCCTCTACCTCAAACCTGAAATTCAGAATGTAGCAGCTAAAATACAGAACTTGCCAAATTGCAAACCACTACTCTGCTCCCTGCTAGAAGCAGGGAAATCTTTTTAGCCCTAATGGCTGTTACAAACAGAAAAAAAAAAAAAAAAAGACCAAAAATCTTCTTGTAAATACAGATTTATTTGGTTAGACTTCTCTCACAAATGAATGTCAAAATACATCATTAATACAGTACGCTGAGCACATCTGAGTATCAATTAGGTCATTTAATCTTGGGTTCAATAGCTTTCTATTTTCTCAGTAACTTTCTCTCAAAACTTACCTTTAATTTAATGTTAGACATCCCTTCTTTGTCTCTCAGTTTTTCTGAAAGTTGTATTGCAGAAGGAGAGTAATCAATCCCAGTGAGGTTAGTGTAGCCAGACTTTGCCTAGACAGAAGCAGAGAATTTTAATTAGCGTGCTAGCAATTCTTTTATCCAACAAGTGTATTCCCTATCTGTAATCCATCTCATCCCTCCTCCTCTTAACGACAGAAAAAAAGCCCCTTTTACGCATTTTTATTCCTGTTACCATTACAGGAGCTAAATAGCTGGGGGAACGAGCTGAAATAACTCCATTCTGCCTAATACCCCATCGAAAGAGCTGTTGGCTGAAAGCTGCTTTCTGTCAACAAGTGGAAAACTGAGCAGAGCCGTGAAAAGTAATACCCTGGAGGGGAACAGGCTCTCTTATCTGCACCAAAAGTAACCTAGAAACTAGGAATTTTCAGCGATGAGAACATGTGCCAACGCCAGATGCTGCGAAGTAAGAAAACCTCTCTTGACACTTGTATAACATTTGAGATTGAGCAATTATTTGATTTATAACCCAAACTGTAAGAGCCAACATACATAATGCATTTTGTTAGTACACAAATCCCCTGCAAAGCCTTACAATTTTCTAACGATCCATGCTAATGTCTACTTGAATGCAATGATTTGCATGCTACAAGGTCTTTGGATCAGCAATTTTCAGACAGGTTTTGCACCACATAAAAGAACATACAGAGGCTTTCTGTTAATCTGACTTCGGAGCAGATAATGATAACCCAGTTGAGCGAACTCGGGCAGCGAGATCCTAGCAACCCTTTTGCCAAGCGGGTGGGCACCTTGCATCTGCTGGCGCTGGGCACGTGGGAGGGGGTCAGCAACACGTTTTCACTCTGAGGTAGAGGCTGAAGCGACCAGATCTGGGTGTCACGTGCGTCAGTTGGTCTGGCCAGATCCAAACCTAACAGGAAGGGCTGTGATCTTATGGCCAGCTGCAGGCAGCTACAGCACAGAGAGGGACAAGGCTTGGGTTTGTTTTGTTTTTGAATAACACATGGACTAAAACTAGCATTAAGCAATCAGCTGCACATCTACTCGTTCCAAAGGCTGATACCTTGACAGCGAGAAAAACTATGAGAATTTTTTGCACCGCTCCTTCCTCCTCCCAGCAGCCCTTCAGCCAGTGTGAGCTCAGTGCTAGCCAGCTGTTCTTCATTGAGGGCTAATTTCAGCTAAACACAAAGACTGTGTTGTTTGCATTTGATGAAGAACAGCATATTGCTCAGGCTCCTGCCCACGTTCCTCCCCAGAGCAAACCAAGCTTCCTGAGATGCCTGTGCTGAAGACTTGGGGGTGGAAGAGTAGTTCCCACAACAGCTCTTCTGTTTGGAAAGGAAGAGCTTGAGTCACTCCAGGGAGTTCCCATTCACTCCTATAGTCTCCGGGGCAGAGAAGGAAAGTTTAAAGATAAACAACATTAAATGCTGCCGAACCTGTATGGCCTGACTGCGTATGGCCAGGAAGGGATCATTCACTCAAGTGCCAAACATGACCCCGCTGCATCCTGCAACTGGACTCCTGTCCTGAAGGTGGTATTTATACACGCTCTTCTGCCGCTTCTTGAAAAAACAGACTAAATAGAAGGGAGTCTGCAATGTTCTCAGCACTGCCCTATGTCTGGGCTTCTGGTGCTGCCAGGCAGACACCTGGACTTGGGTGGTGAACACCCTTCACTTCAGAGAAGTTTTTCAACACTGTTGGCTCCCACAATACTCAGGAAAAGAAAACAAAAGAGAAGGTCAGAGCTCCACGCGGCAGCAACATTTCCTTAGAAGAGCAGGAATTTTTGGAAGGCAGAAGAATTAGGTCATCAATGCAGCCCACCAGATCCCTGAAGTTAACAGTGGTAGGACTGCGGTCTACTACACATATAAAACCAGCAAGGGGTCCAACTTCTGTATCTGAGATCCTCAAAGCAGGCCGAAAGCAGAGCGGAAGCCTCCAGCGGCATTTCTCTTGGAGCTTACAGATGGGCAGATCCCTGCGGTGCGCATGTAGAAGACACTCAGCAGCGTGCTGGATGTTTTCCTCTAGCTGGGTAGTGGGGCCAGTTTGAACAGGATATAGCAGTCTTGTTGTCATTTTATTTATTACCTGCTTTCCAGATGGCTATTCTGCCTCTTATTTTTGTGCAATATTCCCTGCTGGAACTGATCATGTCTCACTTAGACCTAGCTGCATTTAAGAGTAATTTTCTTACTGTGCTCCCATTTACTATTCTTTACTGCTAATGGCGTGCCAGGGTCCGGCATTCCCCAACGAACTGTGCTCTGTGGCACCTCTTCCCGTTCCGATGATGGTCCGACACGGACCTTTTGCAGAGGTGCTACTGATGTGCTATGCGACTGAAGTCCGACTGCCTTCTCAGTATCGCCTTTTCTATCACATTATCGAGTCCAACTCCAGCGGCAGAGCTGTTCTACAGTAGCTGCTGTGCTTGCCAAAGGAATCCTGACTTGATTTTCAAAGCCTAGCAGCTAATACACAAAAAAATCCTTTTACATCAGCTAAGCAAGTGAGATCCAGAGTTATTTAGAAACAATGTAATTTCTGAAGTCGCTTTTCAAATGGGACTGGACTGAGAATTTCCTATTAAAGCAACTGCAGTACTTTGAGGTGCTTACTGTAAAGGGCGAGGGTGCTCTTACAGCAATTTAACAGTTTTTAAAAGCTAGCAGGCTGTCATCTGCCCATCACAGAATGAAAATCGATTTCATATTTGTAAGCGGTGCCAGTATAAAACTGAAGTCTGATAAATAAGGTTTTTCTGTTGGGTATTTAAACAGCGATAGAACTAGCTAGCATTGCATTGCACTTCACAATCATCACTGCTAGGCTTCAGAATTCATTTCTTTTAATGAGATGTGCAATCTCTGCTTTTGATTATATGATTTCTCCTGTGTTGCAGCGTGGCAGCCAGTTCCCACAAAGGCTTTAAAGTCTTCAAAAATCAAAATCCATGTTAAAAAGATTATCGTTATAAACCTGACTGTGACTTCCATCCCTTTCAATTCCTACAGTAACTAAAGGAGCCACTGGAGAATGTGGAACGACAGCAACTGCTACAGTACGAGAGCTCCTTTCCTCACCAGCTCTCCTGTATTCAATCAAAACCAGGAAAAAAACCCCACAACTCCTAAACATCTCATATGGCTGTGTAAGGACCACACTGTAACACTTCAGAACATATCTGGGAGGGGTTTCTAACGCCCTGGCAGAAGTGGATACTTCTTGAAAAGAAGCATTACCAACTTTTCAAGTCATTTACACAAAAAACTTGGTTTTAACCACTTCTTGCATCGATAATGAGTATTATTATCAGAACTGAGTATGGTGAAAGGGTCTGGTTTTGCACAGGAGAATACTTTGTGTATTACTCAATTTCCTTACCTGAGGATGTTTTACACAACAATGGAAAGAAAAGCACTTTTAAATATAGGAAAACAGAACGGTAAAGTTAAAATAAGGGATATTCAGGCTGACTGATTTAAAGAAATACCATAAATTTCAAAATCTGAAGTACTGACAATTTGGGCAAGAAACGAGAAGTTTGAGCATGTCTAGCAAAAGAGTAGATCCTTCCATTTGGTAGAACACCACACATATTCTCTTGCTAGGACTGCGCTTTTAAAACCCCGTAACAGCCTTGCTGGTGCAAGGAGTTACAGGTCCCACAGGCTGTCTGGCAGCCACTTGCAATTTATGCCTTGCCTTTGTGACAGGATGTTCTTTAATATGTACCAACAACACTGAATTAATTCACTTATACTCTTAAACCAAATGAAAATATAAAACCTGATGCACAGTAACCAGTGTTCTGTTGATGGGTAAAAAAACACAATATAAGTTTTAATTTAGCAAGCACCGATATAGGCTGCTTCCTTTTTGTCTTTCAGGCAAGTTACAGCTTGCCATGATTACTGCTGCCACTTGTGAGAACCGTATTGAAGCTACTGCGTTCAGAGCTTTGATTCTGTATCAAAAGCACAAACTTTGCAATATACCAACCAATTCAATCAGTAAAACACCGTTTCCAGTTCCAATGTCAAGCACAGAGCTGTCAAGGGGAACCTGGTGTTTTTCCAGCCATCTGATTATGCGAGCCATGCTTTCTTCTCCGAACCTATGGAAAATGAGGGCTCAGGTAATCAAGACAGCGAAAGCACGCAAAAAGTACAGCAAATTTATGTCATCGCTCCCTCTCTCCAGCTTTTGCAAAGCGTCTCTTACTGAAGCACCTCGGTAGCAACTGCCATAGCTCACACTCCACGTTTGCTTTGTTGAAGTTGAAATGAATCACGTGGCCTTACAACTCACAGAAACACCCACTCTGGGAGGCGAAACCCTTCATATATTAAAAAAGAAGACAGCACTGTCAACTTGCCTAGTTAAACCTGAGCTCAGGGGTAAAACGGGCATTTATTAGCAACCACACACCACCACGGCCAGCTCGCTTTCTGCGTAATGACAGTTGTCCAAGTGCAACTTAGAAATCTGCATTGCACAACCGGGCAAGGGAGGAATTGGTGGCTTCCAGGTTAAACTTCCCCACCCTTCTGCCAACCTCCAGAAGTACTCCGTGACCCACCGAACTGCTGGCTGTGCTTCTGCAGTGTCTGTTTTACACACAAAGAATAGGAACGCTCTGGCAGAGTTATTTTATTTACCAAATTTCCCCGGCGTCTCCGATATCTTGGAAAGTTTGCAGTTCCCTTTCATAGGCAGCATCCCAGCTAGAGTCGGGGGGAAAGGACAGAGATATTGCAATTAGCGCTTGGAAAAGGTTTAGATTAAGGAGTAGGGGGGGAGGAAAAAAGGGCGGGAAGGCTGGACCTATGCAGCGGTGGCACTTTACGCCCCCTGCATCACCCAGATTGGCGAGTTTCTCGGGAGCACGCTGTCCGCCAGGCACCGAGCCGGCGATGCCCAGCGAGGGAAGGCGGAGGGTTAGCAGAGGGGAGCACCTGGGGCCCGGGCCGGGCCTCCTGCACCCCAGGCCGCGGCCCCGGGCAGCTGCCGGGAGGAACCCCCAGCCCGGGCCGCCGCCGCTT
>Ga0065711_1008338_pt1 | contig 16446 bp, 20 predicted proteins | sample Hoacrofraction12_FD_59098 | JGI IMG/M metagenome (GOLD analysis project Ga0065711, IMG submission 59098) | Hoatzin crop microbial communities from Cojedes, Venezuela - Epithelial fraction 12 v2 (version 2) | ecosystem: Host-associated > Birds > Digestive system > Esophagus > Crop | place...
GAAGGAGACTCCACAACCTCCCTGGGCAGCCTGTTCCAGGGCTCTGTCACCCTCAGAGGGAAGAAGTTCTTCCTCATGTTCAGACAGAACTTCCCCTGCTTCAGTTTGTGCCCGTTGCCTTCATATTTGCGTATATGGCGAGAGGGGGGAATCGCTTAATACTGGTGTGGCAGCACAGCCAGGTCCTGCAGAAGTAATTGCATAAATAGAAAATGTTCTCAGCCCGCCTTTTTGCCCTTTCTTAAAAGCATATATATTCTTCTACAGGATGGGATAATTTTGCAGCCTTAGAATTGCCGTTTTGTTCATACCTCAAATTAGATGTGCTGTTGCTTTCCTCAATTATGCTGGTTTATTATGCATGCTTTCAGGTGCTCTTAGTGTTAATTTATGTTGTGCCCCGGTGTCACCATCAGAAGTATGGGTGGGGGAAAGGAGGGATCCTCCCGTCAGCCCTGTCCCTGCATCCCGCTGGAGACAAAACCCTGGGGCGAGTGGCCTTGGGCAAGTCCTCTGGCATCCTCACAGGATGGATTTCTTGCCGGGTGGATGCCTGGTGTGGGAGGGATCCCTCACTGTCTGTGCCAGGACCGCGGCGGAAGAGGAAATGGGGAAAAGCGAGGTGCGAGGAGGGGAGGAAAATGGAAAGAATGAAAAGAAACGGGAGACAGGAGGCAGCAGGGTCTCACGGGGTGTTGGAAGCTGGAGACAAGCAGTTGTCAGACGGTGCCGCAGGAAGCCTGAACTTGTATTTTTAGGGACACTTGGTTTTAGACTTTACTGTAAATAACGGGTTTGGGGGAGGAGGGGGAGAAATGACTGCTCTTCCTTTCCACCTGCTCCGCGAGGCTTTGTTTCGCTTCTGTTTCCCTTCCTCCCCACCTCGGCGTTTGCAGAGCGAGGGGCATTGGTGTCCTCCCAGCCCATCACTCCCGGCCCTCGTCCCCAGCACGGGGTGGCACGTGAGCTGGAGGGCCACCACGTGCTGCACAGAGTGGACGAGGACCCAGCACGTCTCCTGGAAATTGCATTTATTCAGCCAGTTGTTTAACAGTGGTTTACCAAACTGGCAACCTCTTGACCTGGGACCAGGTTTGCTGTGCATCAGAAGATTTTCCTCAGCGTCCCTAAGTCAGTGTTTGCATTTCGAGCAGCTCTCAGCTCAGAGCAGAAGTGCAATGGGTCGTTAATCCAGTTTGCATAAAATTGTTGATGAAAACAGGGTGCTTACGGTGTTTGGAAGGACAGCTGGGGTTTTGACCTGCTCGCTAAGCTTTCAGAAGGGGAAATGATTTTGGATTTCCTCGAAGTGTTTTCAAGCTGTCCAGGACTTTCAGGGGAGACCAAGATCTGCTTTTCTGTTGTCACATTGGATTTTTTTCGCTTCCTCTTTCCGACTTATTTTTTAGCAGAACGGGGACACGTTTACATTAAATCACAACGCTGTGCATTACTGATGGTTTTTTTGAGGCAGGTTTGAAGAGAACTTTGAAAAGACTCTTCCCCAACAGCGTTTAAGACAGGACCACGAGGATGGGTTTCATTTATGACCAGCACAAGCCTTTTTGGGAGGGACGGGGCTGTCGTTTCAGGGCACGTTAAAAGGCTGCTACAGATGGCATTTCCTGAGCATGTGTAAGGAGCAATTCCACGCTTGAAAGTGCTGCTGGAATCACTGGTTCATAACAGCTGTCCTCTACGACCATGGAACCCAGCTCCCCGTCGGCATTCCCTGCAGGGAACAGCCTGACTTAGCCATCATTCAGGTCAAGTTAGTGGTGACCGATCTCTTCAGGTGGATCTACGTCTACGTGGAGGTGGTTTATCCCCGCAGTATTGCCATTTGTCTTCAGGGTAGGTTTTATTTGCTGAGTCCCATTTCTTCCTGGTCTGTCACGTTAGTGCTTGGAGATCCCACGAAGACAAGAAAAGATACTGCAACAGGAATTTTAGGGAGTGCACGTGGCGTGAATAAGGGACTAGATTTATTGAAATCTTTGGGTTCTTCTTGATCTGAAAGGTACTGGGAACAGCAGCCTTTGGGGAATACTTCAGCTCAACTCTTTCAAAGAGATGGGTAGGAATTTGGAAATCTGGAGGAGGGAAACAAAATGTGAAAAGCTTAAAAAAAAAAGAAGAAAAGAAGAGAGACTTGTAGCACGGGTACCTAATCCAGTCCAGAGGTTTGTGTTTCAGAAGTTTTGATGAGGGCTCATTCTTTTGTCTGAAGTGACTCATCCTCCTCCTTTGTTAAAAGCTCTGGAGGCTCACGGCTTGTAGGCAGCGCTGAGGAGTTGTGGCTTCAGCAGTCATCTGTGCAGTTGCTGGTGCTGCTGGTATTGCCAGTGACTTCAGTCCTCGGTCATGTTACCGCTTCCTCGGTCACATCACCGCTGTGAGCGTTAACCACAGTTATTCACTTGTAGGTAAATAGTCAGCATGGATTTGCAACGGTGTTACGGGCTCTCTGGAGTGAGCTTCGTTGCAGGCAACATCTAGAGAAGCTGAAGTTTGGTTGGGGTCAGCAGTCCTGCCTGGGTGAAAGGCAAGAGCAGAGGTCTGGAAAGGAGGGCCTGGATTAGGGGAAGTGTCTGCCCTAGGTGTGCTTTTTCCCAGCTAAATGCTTTCTCTCAGCACTTTGAGAATTAGTTTGTGCGACTTTTAAATCCCCAAATAGTGGGAAGGGGAGGGAGGGGGTTTAAAGGCCAGACTGGTGGATCTCAAGCCTAGTGTTGAGGAGCTCTTATATCTGTCCTGGGGGGACTTGGAAAGCCATTTTGTTTAGGGATGGTGATGGTGGCAATGGGTGGTGGTACCATGAACATCTGCAGGTGAGGACACTGTTGCATCACCTAAGCAGAAAGTGGCCCAAAACTTGCTGTGGTGTTGACCTACTTTCTACTGACCTGAGAGCTGTCAGTCTGGGAAGGAGCTGTGAAGACCCTGTGCTCCGTAGGGTGGCTGGTCCCTGCTCCCTTGCCGTTCGCTTGTTGTCTTGATTTCCATCAGGAAATGCTTGATGGAGAAGTCTTTCCTCCTGCTGGCTTGCCTCTCGAGGATGTTGAGCTGAATGCAGACAAGCTGGGTGTTGGGAGGGAACAAAAATGGAAGTGTTCAAGGAGCCAGTTTGTTCAAAGGGACCAGCGTGCTCTTCTGTGCCATGAAGGAAGGGACGTATTTCAGCTCTCAGGAGGACCCAGGTTGTACAGCTGCCCCTGGGGGAATGGGAGAGGAGTGACCTGATGTAGAGATGCCTCCAGAGGTTGAGGTTCGCAGCCTCCCAGTGCCTTTGCCATAAATGTCCGCTGCTTCTCGCAGGGCTGCTCCTGCCTGAGCAAACGCAGCTCTGGCATTTCGTTACCCTCTCGGAGTGTCCCAGCTGCCCTCGCCTGCTCAGGAGTCCCCACCGGAGGTTCACCTCCCGTAGAAGCCATCACCNTAAGGAGCACCAGGACGCACCATCCCTGCCCCGTCTCAGCTCCTCACCCGCGTCATTACTGAAACAGCAAAAACGAACGGGCCAGGCACATCTTGTAGCTCCCTCAGGGAAATGTGATGCCTGTGGAAATGTTAGAAATTAAATGCCAGGGTGACATTCCTGCAGCCAGCATGTCCTGCTGAGCTACAGCCGTGGGAGGGGTGAGAAACAGCAGGCAGCTTGACAAGTCAGTTCTCTGCTCTGAAGGCAAAGGGACAGGTTACATTTATGATGGTATTTATACAGAAAAACACATGTGTTGATGGGCTTTATGGTCCAGAGGAGGGCCATAAAAATGATCCAAGGGCTGGAACACCTTTCCTAGGAGGAAAGGCTGAGAGAGCTGAGGCTGTTCAGCCTGGAGGAGAGAAGGCTCCAGGGAAACCTTAGAGCAGCCTGCCAGTACTTAAAGGGGGCTTATAAGAAGGATGGGGACAAAGTTTTTAGTGATTGGACAAGGGGTAATGGGTTTAAACTTAAAGAGGGGAGATATAGACCAGATATAAGGAAGAAATTTTTTACCATGAGGGTGGTGAAACACCGGCACATGTTGCGCAGAGAGGTGGTCGCTGCCCCATCCCTGTAAACACTCAAGGCCAGGTTGGACGGGGCTCTGAGCAACCTGATGCAGTCGAAGATGCCCCTGCTCATTGCAGGGGGGGTGGACTAGGTGACCTTTAAAGTCCCCTTCCAACCCAAACCATTCTAGGATTCTGTGTTATTTTTATGGGCATTTTAATGCTGGTTTGAAAGGCTAACAGCACAGTGTGGGTTCTGGTTGTTTTTAAGAGCACACCAGTTTGGTTGCAGCTGGCACGGGGGTTTAACGCCTGAAGACCAGGGAGAGCACGTGGAAAATAACCTGTTGCCTGCTGCCGGGTGGCACGCAGAACACAGCAGTAGAACCCTGGGTCTGCGGAGGACTGGCTGCTGGCACTGGCCCCAGGGGAGCAGGGATGCAGGGATGCGAGGTGCTGCCGTCCCCTGCCCTCCCTCCTTCCCTTGGTGGTCCAGGGGCTTCAACACCCAATTCTGGTGCAGCTTACCCCTGCCTACTGGCTACCCCTGGGGTAGATCCGTAGTAAATGAAGGCAGTGCTTATGGGTTGGGTTGTGAGGAGAGGCTCAGTTTGATCTCTGTAGGGCGATGCTCCCTCTGATCTGGTGGACAACCGCCTGTCATCTCCTGAGCCCTCTCTGCCTCTCTGTGCAGGCTTGTCACTGCACCCCATGCCAAGGACCATGGGGTGAGTGATGCAGCCCTTGCATCTTCCTCAGTGCCGGTGCCAGCTCCAGCCCCCTCAGCTCATGTGGGGATGGTCGGGTGGAGGGTGAGGCCATTGAGGAAAGCAAATGAGATTCAGACAAGGCAGCATTTGAGCTGCTGTAAAGGATGCAGAAAATGGAGAGGAGAGCCAGGTCCTCAGCGGTGCGTTGCTAGGTGGGTTCCCATCTCTTGTCTTTTGCAATTGGCTCGAGTTGACCTTGGGATCCCCTTGGGTTTGGGAGAGGACCCTGGAAACAAAGGTGCCCTGGATTACAGCTCCCCAGTCCCCTCTCTGCCTCCAGCTCGGAGTTTCTGATCCCTTTCACAGGTAGGGCCCTTGGTCTGTGGTTTCTCTGGAGACGTTGAAGAGCAGCCTGTCCTTGCGACCCAGCGGGAGGGAGCCTGGTCTCTCGCGTTCACCGCGGCGCTGGCACAAAGCTGGGATCGCCAGTGTTGAGGTTTTTAATCTGACCCTTTGCCAGGTCCTGGGGGAAAAGCCTTGCACTCTGTGACACGGCTGCTCTGATGGCAATGATTAGCAAAAAGATAGTTTCCCTGTTTGCGGAGCCACCTCCTCCAGCACTCGCGAGGGGTCTGGTCCGTTGCTCTCATGGGCTGCTCGTTTCCCCTCCGATGCCGCCCAGGAATGAGGTGAGAATAACTTCGTTTTATCGGTTGCCTTTCGTATTGAAGCAAACCTTCCCCTCTTGAAGCTGGCAGCTCACCATGTGCCGCTGGGAAGCGGAGCTGGCGGAGGCCAGGGCTGAAGCCTGCAGAAGCCTGAGTCATCTCGTAAAGAAGATCAGCTTTTAATTACAATTTCCAGTGCGTTTTTTAAGCAGCCTTGTGGAAACGCTGTGTAGGAGCATTTGAATTACAAATGTAAAGGAATTGCGCTGATTTTTTTTTTTTTTTGTAAGGCTGCTGGGAACACGAAATCCCTCTGCTGTAGGGGGGAAAAAAAGGATTAAGAATATATAGAGTGCTGTTGTTTGAAGGTGCAAATCAGGGCCCTAGTGCAGAGTATGGCCATGAGAGGAACAACTCCTTTTGTCCTCAAGCAGGCTTCTGTGCCATTGTCTAGGCAAGGCTTTGGAGGCTTTTTGCGATATGGCGTCAAGCATTGCATCATCTTTGTTGGGGTGGCTGCAGTATTATTTTGCCCCTATTATTGGGGGACAAAGTTGAGTGGCGAAGAGCCAGGTCTCTCGCCCGAGGTCGGGTGCCCTTCGTGGGGATCCAGGGATCGCGCCCAGCTGCTCAGCACGGCCTTGGCCCCGCTTCCTGGGAAATTGGCCTGCGCCGCATGTCGCTGGCCGTGCTTTCCCTCCTTCCTTCGAGTTTAAGACTCTACAGGGTACTTAAAAATAACATTAACACAATCAAGGCTCTAATAAAAAAGGGAATTTATACATCCTGTGAAGTGTACCAAAACTTATCCCCAGCTGTGGGGATTCGAAGGAGCAGGCAAATTGGCAGGTTGGGTTCCGCCCCCCCCCCGGAAAAATACAGGGAGGTCTTCCCCTGCTCCTGTGTGTTGGTGAACTTTTCCCTATCGCCTTTGTCTGCTTCGTTACGGCTGCCCAGACCCTGAATACCAAGCAGCAAAACCACACCGCGGTTCTGTCCTGCAACCAGCTCTTGCTGCTGGGAAAGATCTTATGAATTTTTAATATGAATCTGACTATGACACATTGGTGGCTTTTAGTGCTTAGCCAGTGTTGATCCTGCTGGGAAGGGGTTAAAAGCCTGCAGTGGCCCCGGAGGGGTGACGTGTTGTCCCTGCCGTAGGTGATGGGGTGCCTTAGGTAGGAGCAGGAAGCTGCTGGTCCAGAGGGATGCTTATAAAGCAATATCTTACCGTTTTCTTTCTCTTAGCATGGCTGAAATTGCAGGTTCCCGGTTTGATTCGGTGCGGCGCGTGGCCTTGGTTCCTTCCTGACGTGCCCACAGCACGGCACAGTCCGTGTGAGGTTTGGATTAGCTGTGCGTGAGGCTTCACGCCGAGCCTTTCAGATTTCCACTAAGATCTTTATCCAGTGGGATAAAAGGCCATCACCCCCTGCCCATATGTGTTCTCCCTGCCAAGCTGCCCACGTTCCGGCAGGCGCCCTGCCTGCAGGCAGCTTTTCGGGCTGCTCGGAGAGCTTTTTTCTCTGCTTTGTTTCACTTTGCAAATAACAGCGAGTAAAATCCATAGCCTTCAGACGGTTCCTTTAAACTGAGCAGCATTGATTTGTGTCTATACATGTTATTTCTCTGTAAATAGGCCCCTTAGTGGCTAGCTAGCCCTCCTGCGATGATAAAACCTCGTCGGGCAGTGGCTGCGGTGGCTGGAGTCCCCTAATTATGGAATAGCGATGTGCTGTGCGGTGCTGGGCTGGTCCCTCGTGTCCCCGAGTGCAGAAGGTGGCAGGGACACTCAGTCCTTTCTGGCCTCCTCCCACTCCTTCCTGAGCCGTATTGTTCCCGTGCAATCCCTGGTACCGGCTTAACCTTCCCCTGCTAATCCCAAGTCCTCCTCCTCTCCTCCCCGCGTTCAGGTCTCCAGCCAAACCCCCCCTCGGCTGTGCTGCCTGATGCCAGGCTGGGTGGGGAATTTATTTTGCTTTGTGGGGTCTTTTAGGGCTCCCTCCTTTCCTAGAGGAATCCTCGCTCCCCAGTTCCTCCGTTTTGCAGAGAGATGAGGACCGCTGGGTGTCCTGGGAGGGTGCTCCTCTGCCGGGCAAGGGCAGCACGGCGTTGCCCTCAGGTGCGGTGAGCTCCGTTCTGCGGCTCTGTCGGGAAAGGCAGCGATCTGGCCATTGCATTTCTTCATAGAAAAGCTTTGCCTAGCCAGGGTAAGGGTAGGAGATTTCCTGCTCGAGAGGGGAGGCTTGGAAAGTGGGAAGCTATAAAAGCAATGCAGTTTGATCTGCTGATCAACGCTGTTGATCCTCACCTGCGAGGCTGGCTTGGGAAGTGAGCCACAGTGGGGCTGTTCGGCGGCAGAGTCAGAAATCCCACCTTTATCCCGGATGAAGCAGCGAGTGCATGTGCGACAAATCAGGCAAACAGAAGGACGAAGGGTCGGCTTGTCATTTGTCGGGCTCCCTTTTCCAATAAGCTTGTCTGAAATTTTGCTACCCTGTACCTGACTTGCGTAAAGCAGCGGACAACGTGAAAGTCTAATGTAGCCCTGTACGGCCACATTAGTGTGTAGGTCACATCGCATGGCTCCAGGCATGGCTGGGTCTTTTAAATCCGTAGAACACAGGCGCAGCAAAATCTTTATTGACTACTGACAGTAAGTGACTTGGAGTAGGGTAGGATGGATGGTACGTTGTCAGGGCTGCTCAGGGCAGACAAAAACCCCGGAGGCAGCTCGGGATAAAAGAGTGTGATGCCCGTCTGCCTTCAAGTAGGTGAGGTCTAAAATTGGTATTTGAGCTGGCGTAGATACAAGCGTGCAACACGGGGTCTGCAGTATCTGGAGTTACAAAGTCGTTGGGCTTAGGGGAGCACCTCAGCCCTCTGTAGCACTAGATGTGGGGTTACTGATGTCATTCTTACACTTCTTTTCCAAATGCTAAGACCTAAGTCACCCCAGCAGGTATACGTGAAAGCTTCTGGCAGCTGTGGCATTTTATCCTAAGCCCCATGATAAGTACGTGTATCAGCTTGCTCTGTTTAGTTCTATCACTCTGAGGAAGGGACTTGGAGTCTTGCTTATGAGAGGAGAATGAATGAAGCCTGAATGTGTGAACTGGCTCAGATGCCAGTCAGCCTTGCCACGTGGTCGGGAATCAGGGTGGTCAGACCTGAACTGATCCAAGTGTCAGCAGGACTGGAGAGACTCAAGGAGTGAGGCAGTGTGGAAGGGTTGTAAGGATTGCTTGCTTAGGAATGGGTTCAACGTATCGGATAAATGGCCTGGCTCCTGCTGTGCAGGTCCCGCCATTGCCAGAAATGGGACTGGACCTCAAGTTCAGCCCAAATTTCTCCTGGATTTGGGGCGTTAGGGTTGGTGCACAGAAGGACCCGGTGGGTTTGTGTTCAGGCTCCTTTCTGCAAGCTGAGACATAGGGCAGGTGGGGGTGGAAGAGGCGAGGGACCCGTTTCACTGCCTTGGTAACCACTGCTGGGTGCCTGGCCATCAAATCCAGAGAGATCCAAGGTGGGACCCCAGGAGCTCATCCTGTGTCATCGTGTCTGCACAGGAACACAGGGATGTGGGGCAGCATATGCAGCTACACCATGCTGTGAGCTGAGGGTAAAGAAACACTGCCCTGCGGTTGTATGGAGAAACAGGGAAGGGGAAAGCCTTGGGCTGGGGAGACGGGCTGGGCTGCTCCGTCGGCTGGGGTGATTCACGTGGTGGTGGGCATGGCTGTTTCCCGCCACTGGCAATTCAGTGAAACGCAATGGAAGCCCGGCGTGGAAAACCATCTAAGCCATGGAGTTAAATTTCCTGGATTAAATGGTCAAGAAATCACCGAGAAGAGATTTTGGTTTTCCTTCATGCTCAGCTTTCCTGACACAGGGACCAAAAATCCCCATCAAAATATCTCGATCAGCTTCAGGTGATGGATACCTCTGTGCCGCTGGGTTCTGCCGTGGCTGTCTCCTGCCACCAGTGCCATCCATCCCCACTGCCGGCGAGGGTGCCGAGCCCGCGGGTGTGCGGGCGGTGGTTCTCCCCACTGTTTGTTGGTTGAACAACCACCTTGCACTTTACATGCCACCTCCAAAATTGGATCTTGCTACTATGAAGCTAGAGCCGAAGTCAAGCAGATGGCACTGAAGAGGTGTTCCGTGAAACCACACTTCCATCAGCGCGTGCAGTGTTTGTTCCGCAAGGGCCATTTTTTAACTGAGCTGCGGTTTGCGAGACGGTTACTGACTTGGGGCATGGATTAAAGAGTGGGTGAAGCTTTGTGTCTTGAAATGCAGCCGTTTGATGCATGGCACAGCTAAAGGGGGTACCAACAGCGTGAGGAGAGCGAGGGGTACCTGCGTCTGTCCGGTGTTGGGCACCGGGGTGGTGTCCTCCGGGATGGATTGCCACGGGAGGCAGCAGCACGCGCCTGCAGGTGTCTGGCTGCAGCAGGGAGCACGTTGGGAGCAATCTGCTTTGAAGGGACCATTTTTTCTACAAATACAAAAGAAACAGCAGCAGCCCTGCCAAAGCACAGTGCGTGGAGACCTTGCCGGTGCCCCGAGCTGCTGTGAAGCTCTGGGCTCAGCAGCTCACTCCCACCCAGAAGCAGATGGTCCAAGGTCATGAGCAGCCCCGGTAATTACAGAGAGGGGCTCAGACAGCTCGCTGGTGCCATTCCTGGATCCTGCACAAAGCCAGCTTCCCCTGTGACGGCAATGGGTGCCCTGGAGCTGGTGGGGTCATCCTGGGGTTGGTTCCAACGTCAAAACCAGTGTTGGCAGGTGTGAAAGCTGCCTGCTGCGGTCCACATCTGTCCAAGTTTGTGGTGGTCCCCCACTACATGTCAAGCAGTGAGTGAGGATCTGGAGGAAGGTCTCAGCCAGTGGGATAATATGGCCCATCGGAAGAGGCTGTGTCTTCCTTGGGCCACCCTTGAGGGCCAAGTGCCTCTCTTCAGAGGACTGGGTGGGCCTGGCAGACATGGGCAGTGCCGTTCCCTGCACGGCTCAGTGCCTCCCGCTGGAAGGAGCAACCTGGTGCTGCTGCGATCGGAGACGTGGGAAAGGGTGCCCTGTGGCTCTCCTGAGCGGGGATTTAATTTTAGTTATGAATACCGCCGTGCTGAATAGGCAGCGATGTGAAACAGAAGCACAGTGGGGGTGTTACAGGGTGGTAATAACATGGCTGTCATGAACTAATGTTATTGAGAACAGCCTGTACTGCTGCCTTTTAGCTGCAGAAATGTGCCCTTGCAGCGAAGCGGAGGAGCCGAGGGCAAAGGCAGGATGGGCTGTGCGGGAGGGGAGGGAGCATCCCCAGGGACCAGCCATTGCCCTCCCTGCCCCGGGGAGCTGCTGGTGATGGGCTGCTCCCTTGGCAGAACACCGTGGGGATCATCACCCCGTGCTGGGAGCCAGCATGGGGATGCTGACATTGGAACAGGCTGCCCAGGGAGGTGGTGGAGTCCCCATCCCTGGAGGTGTTCACAGAACGTGTAGATGTGGCACTTCAGGCTATGGTTTAGTAGGCAAGGTAGTGTTGGGTGGGTGGTTGGACTTGATGATCTTGGAGGTCTTATCCAACCTATGATTCTCTGATGCACTGGGAGCCGGTATGCCAGACCTGTGGGTGCTGGGGGTGCCGGAGCAAAGAGTAAAGCTCATGGAGGGCCTAGGAAAGCTGCAAGGGGTCCAGCGGTACCCGGCAGCATCCCTTTCCTCCTCTATCCCGCTGGTGCTCCTTTCAATCCTGCTGCCTTCCATGTGGGACCAGCTCCAGGGATATTTTCCAAAGGTACTGGGTTATTTTGGTTTTGTTTTTTTTTTTAATACATTGTTCTTTGTCAGGAACATCTCTCCTTAGTCCTTTGGTGGCTCAGGTTTCTGTAGGCTGCTCCTGAAACCCACTTCTGGTGTATTTGCTGTCTGTTGTTGATCTCTTTGTCTCTCTCTGCTCCATGCTGTTGTGCTCGGTCCACACATCTTCCAGCCTAGACCTGCTCTTGTTGAGGCTCTGGCCTCCCTTTAGGAGAGCGATGGTGGTTCCTGTGTCCTGGGAAAGCCCTGCCAGATGCAGAAGTGTCTTGAAATCTGGTCTGCCCGGAGGTTTCCCGTCACCGTGAAGGGCAGCTCTTCAAAACCTACAGCTCCAAACACTTGTGGAAAATATACGTGCACGGTCCTTAGCGTGAGCGTGAAGCAGATCCACAACCCCCCATTGCCAGTGTGCTGGTGGCAGAGGGTGGCAGTGCCACAGAGAGGGAGGTGGTGCATTGTAACCAGTGGTTGTCCACGGGTGGAAATTAGAAGAGGTGAAGGCCACATCCAAATTAACTGCCTACAGAAACTTCTGGAAGGATTTGGGATCTCTGAACCTGATTTAGGACCTCTTATGCTGACGGTTTTATCCGTGGAAGAGGGAAACCTCTGTGTTCTTCCTGAGCTTGAGGAGGGCTGGTGTCTCCAGCCTCCTTTGAACTGCAAGAAGGATAGGGAGGGCACAAGTGCAAGCGCTGGTGTAAGGGATGTTTTTCCCTTTTATCTATAAGGGAATAGAAGATAATAGTCTTGCTCACCTATGTGCTATAGTGCGTGTTATTCTTGGAGATGAATAATATGCTAATTTAACAATTTAGCTTGTTAATCTGATAATCCTGCCTTCTTTACTTAACGTCAGACCTATTGTGGAGCTGCAGTAATGGAATTGCAGCTCTCCCAGCTGCACAGCCCTGATCAGAGGATGGATTGATGCAGAGGATTAGAAATATTTCAGTCCAAAGGTCAGCTTTGTTCGGTCAACACAGAGCGTTAGCGTGGCCCTGCGCAATTAGAGACGTCTGTGCCGGGAGAGGATTTATGCCTTTCCAAGGGGAAAGCTCTGGTTGTTCAATCCAAACTGAAGTATTAATAAAAATGCCTAGCTGAGGAGAACCAAAAAAAAAAAAATCCACTCTATTTATTTTTGTTGCTCTTTGAGCTTTTTGAATGTTTTCCAGGGTTTTGCTATTGAAATTGTTGGAAGAGATGACAGGTGTAAGGGAGGGTTGGCTATGGGGAACACTTGTGCTTGTCCTGCTTGGTGGAGGTCTTCTGCTCTCCAGAAGCAGCCCGAGGGGCGGCAGCAGCCTGGGCAGAGGGAAAGAGCCGTGCTCCGGTGAGCAGCCAGCTTTCTGCGGGAGAGCTCGGGGGAGGCAGAGGAGGAGGCGTCACCTGGCCAGCAGATGAGACGTCAAGTGCTTGGGTCCACCTCTTTATCTTTTTCATGATTGGATCCACCTTTTAATCTTTTCCATTGGTTTTCTGTTTCGAGTGTTGAAGCGGTGGATTTTCCAGCATGCCGTGTGTACAGGAGGATGCCGTCTGCAGAGTGGGTTGAAGCCTGGGGGGAGCAGCGGGAGGTTTAGGTAGCCCCCGCAAGCCCCATAAGCCGGTGGGGTTTGGCCTGTGTGGAAGCGGACTGCGTCGAGCCAGCCGTGCCCTTTGGGGTTGCTCTGAAGCTCTTGCGAAGCTGTTTGTGAAGCCGAGGAGTGATGGAGAGGTGGAAGCGGGTGCTGCTGGAGGGAAACGCGCTGCCGTCCCGGCCGGGGTATTTCACTCACAGAGGGCAGCGCAAGGTCCCGCTGCGAAGGGCGGAGGTTTTGCAGCGGTGTGTGGCGGAAAGGCAGCGAGATGGGGCCGAGGAGCTGCTCCCTGGTCTGCTGGGTGCTCCTGAGTCCCCGCTGACCTGCAGTCCTCCTGCCAGTAGCTGGAGGCAAGCTCAGTCGGGAACAAGGAGGTTTGGCTCATAATCGCTGTGTTTTAATCAAATGGGTATTTTCCTCTCCGTTAAAATAAACCTTTTTCCCCTCCTGTTGTATGACTCACTTTTTCTTATGCTGAGCTGATATTTAGAGTAGCTGGAGTTTTAATTACCTTCTCGGAGACATGGATATATTGCAGATACGTTTGAAGAGATGTGTAAACCAAGTGCAAAGCGAGAGTACATTGTTTGTAAAAACAGCTGATTTTGGAGGCTGCGGAATTTTCACATTAGGATAAGCCTATTTTTCCATCAGTAAGTATTTTAGCACCTTAAACTAGTCAGAGGGAAGTTTTTTGGCACCCTCAAGATTGTTTTCAATGGGAAACAAAGTACATAAGCGTGCCTATACTGTGTGAAAGCCGAGAACAGATCACAGCGGGTGCTATAAAATGGTCTAATTGAACTGCAGAACAGCAGCTCGGATGCACAGCTCCTGTTGGAAGGCAAAGTTCCTTCTCCCAGGAAAAAAAGGGATGCATTTTTCCATGTGTTAGTGCTGAAGTGCCTTCATGCTAAAAGGTCTTGAACCGAGTCCCTGAATTGCCTTGAACTATGGGAAAACAACGAGTTGGCAGGACCTGGACCAGGGACCTGGGTGATGTTCTGGCCCATTCCAGGAGAGCTCTGCTGCAGAAGGTCTTGGGTGGTGAAACGGAGTCCAGAGGAGGTGACACTCACCAGTGAACACCTTGACGGTGCGTCTGCAGAAGTTGGGCTTGGCAAAGAGCTGGTCGTAGCTAGCACGTACCAAAAATGGTATGTTAACGTAGAAAAATGAACTGGTGGTTTCTCACCTGGCGGAATCCCTGGTGTGTCGCGCCATTTGTGCGCTGGAGTTGGTGGGACCAGGGATGTGCTGTCTAACAACACGGTGTGGAGGCAGGAGCTGGCCCGGAGAAAGGGCAGTCCTTGAGTTGCTGGCGTCAGCTTGGTGTTTTAACTGCAACAAAGATGTAATGGAAGAAAATCAGTTGGGAGGCACCTGTCCTGCCGAAGTGGTAATATTTGGACTTTTATGAGACTTTTTGTTATTTGTCTCGGTTTACTGAGATTTCCATATGAAACAGAGTGTTCCTCGGGTTGTGCTTTCTCAGTGGCGAGGGGCGATGGTGTGGGCTGGCCCCAGCAAGGCTGTTCATGTCGGAATTTCTGCACTGCCTGGCAAAAGCACCCCAATCCCACTTATTTTAAGATTTACATGTTACATGGCTAAGAGCTTTGCAGAATGGCTGCATCCCAAGTGTTTGCCTTTAAAGTATCAGGCCTGCAGCAGGATTACTCCGTGAAATGCCTTCTGCGGGGGCTATGGGTGCGTGGGGGGCTGGAGGCTGGGAGCCCTGTTCCTGGCCGAAGGACGTGGGAGCTCTGCCTTGCTCGGGAGAGTGACAATTCTGGTTGTGTCCCGCTGGTTGAAGCGGGTGCTGGGTGATGTGTTCTGTTGAATGAATAGAAGCAGAAGTTAAGTAAATACGGTGGGATACATTTCTGGGTACAGAAATTGCAGTTTTTGCTTAAAGGTGAAATCGGTGCTTGCACAAGCAAAATGTTAAAGAAGCAACAATCAGTCATCCTTCTGTCCTTAAAACAGGGACTGGAGTTTTGGGCCAGAGTATGCAGTTTCTGTGTACAAAGGCTGACACTGAGGCCAGGATTTATTTATTTAGTAAATATAGTGCCTCAGTGCATCAGCTGATGTTTGAAAGTGTTTACCAGTGTTCCCATCGTGTGCTGGTCTGTTACGCTTTACGGAGTGTGAGGACCACAGCCTTTGGAGAAAAAACTTGTGTTGCCTGTCTCATGTGCAGAAATTGGTCTTAATACTTGACATTATCAAGTTAGTGATAGTTGATATAACATTTTTAGAGTCATTAGGAGCATGAATTTATGCTCAGATGGATATTTAATTAAAAACTGTGGCGGCTTTGAAGTTCACGCTTGAATAATCTTGAGGCTGAAATGTGGGTTTATACCCAAGTGAACCTTGATGGCAAGTCTGGAGAGGGGGAAAAGATGTTTTGGTAGCTCTGATTTCCTCCTGTATGTTTAACGGCCTCTGTAATGGTACTGGATTTATGACAATCAACAGAGCTTGCAGTTCAGCCAGGACGGCACGTAGCCAGATGCCAAACCTGCCTCGGGGAAGGGAGCGGGGAGGTGTTGGGGGGTGCTGGTGTGTTGGAGATCTCCAGGAGCCGTACCCCAGGTGATGCTGGCGGTGTCCTTCAAACCTCTCGGTGCTTACTGTGAACAGCCAACACGGGGCAATGGAAGGGCCTCCTGGAGATCTCCTGCCCTTCTCCTTGAGCTTCTGGGGGCTTCAGTCGCCGCCTTGTGTGAGCGAGGAGGGAGAGGTGGGTAGACCCTCACTTACGCCCAAAGCAAAGGCAATGGGATGCAGGAGTTTGGACCCCGCAGCAGGATGGGGCTGCAGGTACCACGTTTCGGATGCTGGGATGTCGAGGCAGCTTGGGCTTTGGGAGGATGCTGGTGCTCTTGCATCTCTCACTCTTATGTAGGAGTAGCTGGAAGCAGCTCGCCCGCCACCAACAAACGGAAAAATCCCGAACAATGCCAGGAGACAAAGGCAGCAAGAAGACAGAATGTTACAGATTGCTGAAGAGCAGAGCAGCTCCTTTCCGCGGGCAGACAGACGACCGAAGGCTGTTGGCACAGATTATTAAGCGAGCAGGAGGCGAGGAGGGTGTGGGGAGCAAGGGTGGCTGCAGTGATTGCTGCTCCCGTCTGGCTTCCTTTGCTCCTGTCACCAAAACTGGTGGTGGTGGAGTGGTCTGAAGGCTCAGAAGTGACTGCCTTACCCTGGAAGGGCCTCATCCTCCCGAAGGCTTTGCCTCCAGGCAGCTGCACCCTCTCCAGCATCCCCAGGACAAGCTCCTCAGCACAGGGGCACTGAAAAGGAGGAATTCTGAAAAAGCAGAGCATTGCTGTTGGAATCCTACATAGGCACCTGCAGCCTGACCTGTTTTGACCCGCGTCTTTGCTGTAGGGGGAGCAGAGGTGAGCCCAGGAGCGGGAGTTGGGCTCGGTCGCTGTGTGGTTTTGCAGTGGAGGTCTCTGCTCTGGTGAAGGTTTAAAGAAAAAAGCAAACATGTTTTGATGGGTAGGGGACACAGAGGAGGTGAGGAAGAACTTCTTCCCTCTGAGGGTGACGGAGCCCTGGAACAGGCTGCCCAGGGAGGCTGTGGAGTCTCCTTCTCTGAAGATATTCAAGACCCGCCTGGACGCGGTCCTGTGCAGCCTGCTC
>Ga0065711_1010437_pt1 | contig 16446 bp, 5 predicted proteins | sample Hoacrofraction12_FD_59098 | JGI IMG/M metagenome (GOLD analysis project Ga0065711, IMG submission 59098) | Hoatzin crop microbial communities from Cojedes, Venezuela - Epithelial fraction 12 v2 (version 2) | ecosystem: Host-associated > Birds > Digestive system > Esophagus > Crop | place...
CCCCATTCCTTTCTAATATTCTGCACTAAAAAAAAAAAAAAAAGATGGGATTTAATCAGTGGCTAATGGAGTTAATGGACTTCATCATAATAAAAAAGCAAGAGATGTGATATGTAGTTATTATCAGTGTATAGTGAAATTGTAGCAACATCAGGCTCTTCCAGCTGTCGCTTTTTAGCCCAACAGCAATATGAAGAAGGGCATGTAGACACACATGTACTTCTCTGATGTCTTTTAAATTTTATTTACACTTTAAGGAGTTCTAGGCAGGTCTTTCCTTTCAGTTTTAAGAACAGTTTCCTTGAGTGTAACCTGATTTGATTTGATTTTAGTGGTTTGACCATCTAGGAAAGATGGTTGGTACCTATGGCAGAGTGAAAAAGGAACTTAGCACATGGAAGGCATAATACTATAAGCTCTTATAGCCACATTCACAAATTATGGAAGCTAAAATCGACATAAAGCCCACAACTGCCACCCTTAGCGCTCAGATAACCCATCTTCCATGATAGAGCCAGGCAGTCTGATAGCTGCTGCGCAAAAAGGCAGGCAGCGCTTCTCGCTTTCACCCTTGGTCTCCAGCTTTGTGTTTCCACCTTGCTTTTCCCCCTCCCTAGGTACTCCACTGAGGTGTCCAAGCTCACTAGTCCACAGCAGCAGGTCACAAAAACATTTGCAGGAAGGCAGAGAGGGCCCACAGGAGGAGACGTACATTTTCCTGAGCTCAGGAGAAAGGGGTACTGGTAGATTTGGACAAAATGAAAGGTCTGAATCTTACCTCGTCAAAGTCCTCCTCCTCCTCCATTCACAATTCAGATGGAGCAGAACTGGTCCAATGCACACTCAAATATCTTATGTTGGAAAAAACACAGAACTTATGTAATATTAAGCAATATTTGCTTTGTTTTTAGGAGTTTCTTCCAAAGGCTCTGTCAATAAATCCTGTTACTGGGGCATGTTTTCTCTGCAGGTCATCTGCAAACCTGTCTGAACAATAAGCAAATACCACTTGTAGCTTCTCTACCTCAGGGCCAGAATCCACATGGAAAGGAGTAAAGGGGGAACTTGGTGGAATTCCTTACAGCCACCCTGCAGAGAGCTGAGGGTGTTCATCCCCTCCGGAACAAGCTGATCTGGAATCTCATGACCCTGCCAGCTTAGGGGGGGGTGTCTGTATCTCTGTGGTGCAATGATACCAGGCCATCCTGGAGGCGGGACTGGTTTTATAAGGGAGAGCTCTGGAGCCGTACCTTGGAAAAGGTAACGCCATCAGTGAATGGTACTGCTTGAACTCTTGCTAGGCCATACGGAATGTTTTATTCCAAAAAAAGTGGTGACCAGCTTCTGCGTGGAACAAAAAGATTTGCATTCAGAGAGTCTATTAATATTCGGGCTAGCTGCTGTTTGATAATGCATGTGCACAATTTTAAAGAAAACTGTATCAATAAAACACATCCATTTCTGTAATTATGTTGTCAGAACTCAATATCAAGGTAGACAAAGGTTAATTAAAACTCCCTTTTATTTCTTAAAATAAACCTGCTTAAATATGCAGTTAGGTAAGTAATGTTAAGATATAGCTTTATCATAATATTTTAAAGCTATTATAAGAAAGCAAATAATATGTAAGTACTACATATGTGCTGCTGATGCTTTAAAGAAATTGAGTCACTAGTTAGCCCATGGAACAATAGTCTGCTAATTGCTAAACCAGCTTTTAACAGCCTTAAGCTTTCTGGCAGGTGTAGAGAGAACATTTTCTTCAGTCACTCACGTAATTTAGTTAAAGAACTATTTAATTTGCAGTCAGGAAACTATGTGGGAACTGAAAATACCCAAAAGCTTCCAGAGTATAGAAAAAAGAAGTCTGCTAATTCTAAAAACAGAAGAGCCACGCTAAGTAAAAACAATCAGTACAAAATCAGGTATGATATTACATCTACCTGAAAGCAGAGAAAGGGAGGACTATTACACCTGAAAAAAGAGTACCACAAGTGAAACAGATCAAAAGGCTGTCTGTTTTACTGTGTGGCACAAGAAGTCCATCCTCCTGTTTTTCCAGTCTACCATACTGATGTTGACCCCTTCCAGTGGCTGGAAAAGAATCGACAGGCTCCAAATAAGACTAGTTTTCTATCTAATCTATCTACCTATCTAGTTCAGGAAAGCTTATATTTTATTTTATGATCTCTATCAGATATGCTGTAAGAGACAGTATTCCTACCAAAAATAGTACCTATCTGGGAGTCAGAACTCCCAAGCATCAGCTGTTCCCTGCTGTGTTTATACCTATCTAGATATTATAGTACCTACCTACCTGCCTGCCTGCCTACCTACCACACAGCTAAGTACAGTGTGCTGAGGTGTAATTAAGCAGTGGTCATGCAGTGCTTTGGAAATCTTGAACCAAAGGTACTATAATCATGTAAAAGCATTAGGCACTATAACAATGTAAAGTATTATTTTACTATTGAAAGTAATGCTAGGCACTTTGCATCACAGCTCTCTGCAATCCAAGAATGTAATATTACTGAATGTGCATAAATACAGAGTACAGCTACGTAATTACTGTACAAAATATTGCTATTTTCTTCCATGAAGGTAACAGCTCTGTGAGTTAGTGTAATCTGACACTTGTGGCTGGATCTTCCATCAGTCAGATGGAGCCGGTTAACAATCTCCAGGTCTAAAAGCCTAAGTATCTGCTGTCTCTGCTAAAAGATCCACAAAGGGTTAGTTGAAGCTGATAGCAGATTCAGAAATCTGTACAGGGATGTTTTCCTCAAAGAGGTACACAGGTGTAAACATTAAGTGTATATATATAAGTAATAGAAGAAATATTTTTGCAGTGTTAAATAAATGAGTTCACTACTAGCATGCATGGGTTTTCTAAGCAAAGGGAAGGAAAGGATAGTATTAAGAGGTCAGACAACAGCTAATACAGAATTCAGCTTAAATTAAGTAATTTTGGTAGGTCCAGGATGAATTGTTTGCACTGCACACTAGGTGGGGTAATTGACTTGCACTCTCAGAGCCTTAAGTCAGTAAAGAGGCATATTGAACTTAATTTACATCATTAATAGTTGTAAGTCAAAGTACAGCCTCTTCATGAGAACAAAAAGAGTGGCTGTTATTTATTAAAAATAAAATATAGACACAAAAAAATGACCACATTTAATCACTTCTGGTACCAGACAGTTGAAAGATAACTCGGTACAAGATTTTTAAACAATCATTTTAAACATTCCTTATGAAATACTAATAAACCCTTAAAGTTTTTTATTATATGTTAGTTATACTTTTAGGAGGTTTGCACTATTAAATTAGGTAGTTCAGTAACAGAATGCATTTTTCTAAGGAAAAAAGAGAAGCATAATGTGTCTGCCATTCTAAGAAATGCTACGTGTGTCTTCCTCCTGTTTTGTGGGAGAACATATGGAAGTTTGCACCTTTTGCAGTATGTGCTCTCATGCCTTTCACCACCACGCTGAGTAATCACTGGTTTTAAAGATCTGTAAATTAAAATTATTTCTTTTTGACTGAATCCTTTCAAGCCCTCCTAACTGCAAAATCAAGTAAAAGTTATAAAAGTTTGATTGTTTTCAGTGGCAAGTTTCCCATCTGTTACAATGCAAACATAATACCTACACAACCTTATTTCCCCTACAGACCTGGAGCTGTTGGAGCGGGGCCAGAGGAGGCCACAGCAATGATCCGAGCGCTGGAACCCCTCTGCTGGGGGGAAAGGCTGGGACAGCTGGGGCTGGTCAGCCTGGAGAAGAGAAGGCTGTGGGGAGACCTTATAGCAGCCTGCCAGTACCTGAAGGGGGCCTATAGGAAAGAAGGGGAAAATCTAGCAAGGCCTGTTGGGACAGGACAAGGAGTAATGGCTTTAAACTAAGGGAGGGTAGATTTAGACTAGATATAAGGAACATTTTTTTTACAGTGAGGGTGGTGAAACACTGGATCGGGTTGCCCAGAGAGGTAGTGGAGGCCCCATCCCTGGAAACATTCAAGGCCAGGTTGGACTGGGCTCTGAGCAACCTGGTCTAGTTGAAGATGTCCCTGCTCACTGCAGGGGGGCTGAGCTAGATGACCTCTAAAGTTCCCTTACAACCCAAACCATTCTCTGATTCCACGATACTAAACTTTAGTTTTCACTATGCTTGGTAAATACAGATTGTTTAAAGAGAATAGAAGTGCCCATAGTTATTTTTTATGTCTGCTATATAAGTTCTATTTGAAATGCTGACAGTCTGCAACAGGAGTGCACCATAAAATTATTACCTCTTCTCTGAAAAAACACCCAAGCCTAATTATATACCAAATCTTTGGATGTTTTAGGAGACTGAATTTAAAATTTCAGGTAGCGCTTTTAAATAAAAATCTGAATGAATGCTTTGGAAGTTAGCCAGACGGCTCCAGATCATATTTCATATGCAAGTGTTGACACAATACACCACAAAGAAGATCACATCAACTTCTGCTTTGTGAGATTACCTGTCTTCCAGGGAGAACAGTGCCGCTCCGAAACCACTTTAAATGTAGCCATATACCTATAGAAGGTACAAAATACACAAAGTAAGTGTTAATGTTTAATGGAAGAAGTGATAAACACCAACATCCCCCTAGTTTATTCTTTACCCATTCCTACCCCTTCTAGTGATTTTGTCTTATTATCCCATACCTTACCCAGATTGTGGGCTTTTACATGCCAGTTTGTTTTCTGGCCACATGTAGTCATTTATTTTTCATATATTACAATTTATTGGATGCACTCTATTCATATTTCCTATATACTTTTATACTTTGTATAAAAACCATACACACAGGAATATGCAACAATAGCAACATTAGAATCCAAAGTTTAAATTGAGCAAAGCCACTTGTCACAGACAGCAGAGTAGGAGACCTGGAGTCAGTTTTTACTTCCTTTTCTTGCCCTGCAGCTACTTGCTGTGTAATTTGATCAGGTCAGTTAATGCATGGAAGCTTCAGGCTTTCCTCTTGCGGCACTGGGCCCTTCAACACTGCTGTCACACTGACAATAACGAAACCAACGTGCCAGCTTCCATGAAACTGCCAAACTCCTGTGGAAAGATCCAATGTAAATAGCTACTGCTGTTGTACCAGCATTGGGGAACATGTTGGCTACTTTGATTGAATTAAAACTTTTTTTCCAGTTTGAGAAGGAAAGACCAGCTTCTGGGCTGATGTATAATCTGTAGAAACGCACTGGATTCAGAGTAAATCACATAGAATTTTGGTTCCCAAATCATAATGCTTTTTCTGCACTATACCTGATTTTAATCTAGGTGGGTAGAAACATTTTTCGTATTACAATATTTATACTGCCTTAAGACTCTTAACAAATTGATCTGAAAAAAGGAATAGAATGTAGTTATCTGTAAAAGAAATATAACTATAAAGCACATAATGCTATTTTTATTAATAAAATCGTATTGTATCTAAAAGATCTGTGACATTCAGCTTTAATCCACTCTCAAGAAAATATTAGAATGGACTCAATTTATGTAGAACAAGAAGCAACTCACAAAATTTGTAAGAACAAAACCTGTTAAGTCTGAAAATAATTTCTAGAAGTTATTTAAGGATAAAATATCTCAAAAGCCAATGGAAAGCTCTTCAAAGCCTTCAGAAACTGTGTAATATGTGTAGCTCAGGGTTAGGTCACTTAATTTCCCCAAGAAGCTCTTGGCAGAATCTATTCCACCATGTATTGTCCTTACACAAGCCTCTGTTTTCCTGTAGCGCTCATCTGTGTTTGGCATCCTCCTCTCTGCTGGATCTGAGCAGGCAGTTACATGCCTGGTGGGAATGTCTGAATGACAATGTGCACAACGTCAAAGATAATCAGCTATGGGAATGACTTTAAAGGATAGTCTTCAATTCTTGGAATGTCTAATTGAGACAGTAAACCTTTATGCAAAAACTGTTGTCATTTTGTCACAACTGAGTAGATTTACTCTAGAAATGGTGGGAAATTTTACAGTCCATACTGCACAGACCAATCAAAAATCCTGTAATTGGTTTTATTAGCTTCAAGGTCAAGACATCACTAGCAATGATAAATGGATCAGCCAATTCTGTATGAGTACTAAATTCTGTACAAGGAAAGATGCCGCAGAACAGATGCTTCACAACAGATGCTTCACAACAGATAAATAAACTACCAAAAATACATTAATTTTCAGGTTTCTTTCATACAGCTTTGTATATCTTAGCTGGATGGTCATTTCTTAAATATGCTGGGAAACTATCAAAAATGCAGAATGAAGAAACAGATTCTCTGTAAACTGAGACTTGCTTAGCAGTTTTTCGATTGTCTTCCTGTTTGCAAAGTGGGAATACATAACAGAAATATTAAATCTTCCTATTGTGAACAGAACTTGATGTAGTTTCAAACATAAGTGTTGAGCCATAGTTTTGTAGATATTCTCTTTTTATGAAAATAATCTGCATGCCAGCCTACCTGTTGGAAAACTGACATGTGCAGCACATCTTTTAATCTCTCTTGTTCTTCAGGTGTCACTAGTTGTCAACGTTGCAAGTGAGTGTGGGTATACAGATAGCCACTACAAGGCCTTACAACAGTTACAGAGAGACCTCGGCCCATACCATTTCAATGTGCTGGCATTCCCATGCAATCAGTTTGGGCAGCAAGAACCAGACACTGACAAAGAAATTGAGAGTTTTGCACGAAAGACTTACGGTGCCTCCTTTCCAATGTTCAGCAAAATTACAGTCAGTGGAGCCGGTGCAATTCCTGCCTTCAAGTACTTAATTGGTGAGTACTGTGGAACATTGGAGGGCTGTTTCCCCAGTGTAGAATTCCTCTGACACAAAATACCATCCGACAGAAAAAAGATATCTATGACTGTGTTCACAGAATCATAGTGCAGAATTGTCAGGCTCTAGGAGGTCAGAAGTCACGTAGTCCATCCTCCTGCACTAGGCAGGATTTCTCTGTCACCTCTGACAGCTTTGTCTAACTTTCTGAAAACATGTCCAGGGATGAAGCCACTAGAACAACAAATGCCCTGTAAAAGCTAGTCTAATAAACCTCAACCTGGAATACAGGTCTTGAAATATTCTCCTGTATGCATACAACACCCAATCTTCCTTTTTCCACTTTGCAGTCTTGTAAAGTGCTTCTCCTGTGACACGACTGCTGCAGGTTGGATTTATATTTATCTCAAGAGCTGTAGGACAAGTGGAAGGAAAGCGCCTACATAATTGACTTCAACAATCAAAAAGTGAAACTACGCACTAAGAGATGACCTTGAATACTCCCTTCCTCGTTCCTTGCCAAGCATTGGGATAGCCATACTGCATATAGCACAGACACACACACACATGCACATATATACTTCAACACCGATTATAGTGCTTTCTCCTGTCTGCCTGTCTGTCTCTCTCAAGCTTCACAGTTTCCAGTAGTCTTCAGGGGGCTACTGTCCAGTTAAATCTCCCTGTCTGTCAGAAAATTCATCTTATTATTCAGTCTGAACTCCCTCTTAATTTTACATTCCTGCTTCCTGTGAGACAGTAATCAAATTGACATGAACAAATGTCAGGAATTGGTTAGCGTGGTTTTCTTTTCTAAGTTTCCGCTTTTTTCTTTTTTTCCCCTGTAGATTCTACAGGAGAAGAACCAACCTGGAACTTCTGGAAATACCTGGTGGACCCCAATGGGAAAGTAGTAAAGGCCTGGGACTCTACTGTCACTGTTGAAGAAATAAGACCTTATGTTACAGAACTTGTAAGGAAAATCATCCTGAAGAAGAAAGATGAATTATGACTTTCAAAAATCCCAGCATGCCAATTACATTTTGATTGAGAATTAGGGCTGGACTTTGTCTTTTCACATTCCTAAAGAGAGTATATGGGGAAGGGAAATTATGACCAGTAGAATCTATATTCACTGTACTAAGAATGTAGAAAACAGCAAGCTAGCATGGTCAAAGTAATTTAAATTTTTACTCCAACTGTATTGAGTTTGACCTTTCTGGAAAAGAAGAACTCATCAGCAATTGTTTCTTTCCCAATTCAAATTATTAATTGTTGGTAACACTATAGGAAGTCAGTTCATGTACCTGTAGAAGAAGGCTCAGAATAACGAGAACTTCCTGACTGAGATCTCATTGATATCTACAATTCTGTTGTCATATTTTGATCGCAAACTGAATGAAAAAATAAAGAGTAAAAAGTGCATGATTGACTTAAGGCATGTGCTAGGAAGAGGGCCAAAAGGGGTACCTTCAAACCAGGCAGACTTACATAGATAGATGTCTTTCTAGTTACCAAGGCCAAACATATTTAATTTCATCTGTCTAGAAAGTTAAGAAGGGCATGAGGAAAATACATCTATAAAACTTAAATGAAAGAAATATGAAGACAAAGCCCCTGTAAAAATTCTCCAAAGGCTGAGAGGAATTTCTGCATTTTTTTCACCTGGTCAAGATTATCAGGTGATATTTAAATAGTCATTTCAACATCTGTAGGACCAGAGCCTATATGAAATGGCTATTTCTTTCTTCTATTAGCATTTTGCCTTAGAATTACTCTCGCCTCATACAATTGATTTAAAATTTATTTTTCAATTTATAACACCATACAATTATGCTGCATGTACAGACAAACATTAGAGAATCATTTACATTGTTTAATACCACATTAATGTTACAAAATTTTCAAATGTAGCACTCGGGCATCTGTTCAGACTTCAGACTGCTGAACTTCTTAGCTCATACTAAAATAATAACACTAACAATTACAGCCTCATTGTTCTTTGATAGAAACCCTTTGAAAATCTTGTCAGCAAGAACGCTTTATCATCTCAACAAAAAACACAATGTACAGGTCTTCTGCTCTTAACCCCAGGATGCTTTAAGAAGACACTAGTCTTGTCCAATTGCAGTGTTATTGATGAGTGAAAGCTTTTTTTGTGCTTTGTAATGCTTTTTAAAGTAGCACAAACAATATTTGTCCATATAGTTGTCAGGGCCCAAGTGTACAAATAAACCTTAATTGACCTGACCAAGGTAAGGGCTTTTTCCAACTCATCACTGCTGTTACAGCTCTTCAGTATCCAAACAGGGCCTAGTTTAAAAAATCAAAGGTAAGTATTATGGCATGCACTGGCTTGCAGAACAAGAGGGGAAAGAAGAGTACTGATGAACTATCAGAAATAAAAGCATTGATCCTAGAATACATTATAGTTTCTATGCTCGAGCAGCTGCTGTCTCCTGAGTTCTTGGACTCATTCTGTGGTGGTCTAAGGAATTAAGAGCTAGAAATACTTTAGGATTTGCAGGAAGACCCTGAAGGGCAGCGATTGTACCATACAAAACAAACTCAATTCGCCTGAAAGAAGAAAAAAAAGAAGGGGGGGGGGTGGTGGAAGAGAGAGTAAAAGGAAGAAGTAACAGAAGTACAGAAGCGAAAAGAGAGATGAAGTAATAAGTGAGAAATGAGAAGGAAATGAAAAGACAGTTTGCAGCCAAAGAATCTTTGGGACAAACAAGGCATGACAATGTTCAGGTCATGTTGATACTAATGAGCATGTTCCAAACTATATCAGCTACTTCTCACTTGGAGTGTAACTTAAGAGTGCAGGAAACTGGCGTTTATGGCAGTAAGTATGTCTGTATTTTCCTCGTCTGATGGTGAGAAAAGTGAACTCTACAGTCTGTTACTCTGTTGTTATATGAATCACTGTAAGACAATGGTTACTAAGGATATCACAAAGAATGGAAAATCAGGCCCAGCTCATACTGTGCTCAGACAGAGAATCCAACTACTGGAAAAGGAGGTCTTTTATTACTGTATAGACTATTTCTCTTTTTTCTGTCCATTGATACTAGTGCAATGCCCAGCACACTGTTAGCAACTGCTGCTAGGCTTAAAATTTTGTCCTTAGAAAATATGTTTCTATTTCATAACAGAAGCATGGGTGAGCCAAGATCATGCTTTGAAAGACTTTTTAAGCCCTCTCTCTTTCAATTTTGGGTGTCCGTCTCCAAGCAGAACTCTGCGTTTACGTAGATAAGATCTTGCATTGTCTATTAGACAAATTCTAGAAGTCTGAAGAGAGATAAGTTGGGAGGGGTTCAAACTATATGGACAAATACTGTTTGTGCTTCTTTTAAAGGCATTACGAAGCACAAAAAAGCTTTCACTTGTCAATAATACTGCAATTGGACAAGACTAGATTCTTAAAGAATTCCAAGGTTAAGAGCAGCAGACCTGTACGTTGTGGTTTTGTTGAGATAAAAAGAGTTCTTGCTGACAAGATTTTCAAAGGGTTTCTATCAAAGAACAATGAGGCTGTAATTGTTAGTGTTATTATTTTAGTATGAGCTAAGAAGTTCAGCAGTCTGAAGTCTGAACAGATGCCCGAGTGCTATGAATAACTTAATATTGATGACTGTTAGAGTTAGTGTTCTTACCAGTCTGGCAATTTAAAGAGAACTAAGGTAAGTATTACATATGCAAGCTTTGAACAACAACAAATTTGAACAGGCACATGATTTTAAGAACGTAACTACTCTCTCTGAAGTTAACAGAAACATATTCATGATTAAATTAAGCATGTGGTATATATTCCATCCTCTGTTGCATTGGAATCAATTTGTAGAACAACTGCATTGGTCTTTAATCAAAGTTACAGGGTAAAAGTAAATATTCTTGATTGTGGATTAACTCATACCTAGTCATGCTATAAGTACTTCATGACTTCCTGCTCAGAAAAATTGCAAAGCAAACTGCACTGGGTTGAATTTGTCTCTTGAGACTATATAGAGGGCATGCAGAGATCAGAAATTACTTTTCTTGCTCATGAGTTCCAACACATCTTCCCTACAGCAAGTCCCCAAAAAACGTAAACCAGCTCTGAATATATAACATGAGACTATTTTCTTTGCTGCTTGTCTACTTTGCAGAGAAAATATTAGTGTGCATTAACAGATGAGCACATTTATGCATGGAGAGTGATTACTTTGATCAGCTAAGTCTTGATCTTTTACCATTTGCAACTCTGAAGCTGTGAACTCTTGTCGTGTTGATTTAAATGCTAAACTAAGCACCTAGACACATGATTGTTTCAAGTCATGTGCACCTTGAGGCATGCCAGAGGGAAAACAAATAATTTTAAAGTCTAAGTTTAAAATTAGACAGGACACTTCTAATCTTTAAAAATTTTGTCTCATAGAGAATGTAAAATCAGACCTACGTATATCCAATGCTCTGTTTTGAAATGGAATATGCTACATTGAATGGAGCAATAGAGAGGGGCTTAACCCTCTTTTTTTGGCATTATAAGGAGAACAAAACCAAATACCCTAGTTATCCTTACAGCCAGCCACATCTGGTATTTCAGTTATATGTTAGGGACATTTCACTTGAGTTCCTATTGTGATTCTGGTCGGAAAACTCAGCAGCAAACCAGACACAATTTCTCTCTACTGGATGGTACTCAGTTTATTGTTTCAAACACATCAGCATCTGGTTCAATAAATAGCTGACTATAGTCAGTCCTTTCAGAAGACTGGACATCGCTTTGATTAAGGAAAACAAATTTTATGGTACCTTCAATTATTGGATCAAGCAAACATGTTCTATACACATGGAAATTTATACTGCAGCTACTCATAGAGCCAAATGAAATTTAACAAGCTTACCTCTGACTCATTCACAGAGTCGAGTAAGCAGAGAAATCAGGTATTCTCTGACACGATTAACAGATACTAGAGTAAAAACATCACTGACAAAACACAAAGGAGTTTACAAACCCTTTGATGGATTTGAGAGATTTGAGTACTAATTCTGAACCACATTAAAGCTCCATAGCAGAGACATACACAGAGCAGCAGAAAATAACTGAGCTGTACCTGAACATCACCACAGAGGTGACTGTCATCTAATGCTACACAGCTAACTCCTCTGTCTAGCCAGCTCACAAACATGGTGATGCCCACAATACAGGACGAGAAACAACAAAACTCAGCTACATCTTTTGTGCCAGCTCTGCAGCAGCTAGGCATAGGCAACAGCGGGAGCCTGTCTAGTGATAATGGCTGACCTCTTCCAGCTGTCTCTACGCAGGAGCTGAAGTCAGCCCCAAGTAACTTTCCATCCTTAGCCTAGAAAACCTGATCCAAGCTGTCAATCTACAGGCCTAGCGATAAGGCATGCTGTTTTATCTCATAGCATTGCAAGACACCTGCTCAACAAGAAAATCTTCTAAACTAACCCTAGAAAATGAGAACAGTTGAATGACCAGTGCATTTTAAGTAAGCAGACTTGTGTTCAGTCTGGAAGGTAAGCACAGACATGAAAGTTTTCGATGCAATTCTGCTTACGTAGATTCCTTTCCGCCACTCAAACATCCACAGAGTCAGGGACAGATTCTTTTCAAAGTATTAACTGATGGAACAATGATAGGAAAAGGAAATAATAGAATTCTAGAACAATAGAAAAGACTGAAGTACAATTTCTTGAAGAACAAAATTCTGTAACACCTGATCTATAAATGCAGTTCTGTGGAACCTTCCCCATCAGACAGAAATTACAGAAATCCTAACTTCAGGGAGCTGTAGTTTTAGTTTCCTTAAGTGAAAGATGCAGTGAGAAAGCTATTACTGTATTATATGAAATAGTCCTCTGTCTTTTTGTCTCCCTTTCCCTAAAGGCATTGCTGTTACATCATAATTCATTGCTTTCATCTGAATTATATGATAAACCATTATATTTTTATTTAGCACACAAGTAAATCTGACAATGATAAATAAAGAACAGCTGCCAAGGAAAATGTCCATAACCCACAGATTGTTCATCCATCCTTTAAAATAGAGCACAATAGTCAAACTGTTCTTGTAATTAAAAATCCTGCTGAATTCTTAGTTTAAATTGTAAATCAGCTTTTCTAACTCTTAACAGGAGTCACACCACACATTCTGTTTTGTCGTTACTTCTATATTCACAATAGTAGTGATTTTATTAGTGGTACTTTATTGTCCTCTTGAGAGACCACTAACCACTAGAGATACGTGGGGAAATGTTTTCCTGTCATATAAGCATTTTACATTTGAAGTCTCCTCTTCCAAATCCAGACAGAGTATAAACATTTTAAGTTTTCAAGGAAAAGTAACTCCAAAACCATCAGTTTGGTTAAGCTGAAACATTTTGTTTGGATACAATTGATGAGAAATATTTCAAAGTTGATATTCATATTTTCAAACTTTATAAATAAAATATTAAAAGTTAAAATAATTTCAAACCAAAAAAAGAATCTAAATACAAATATAGAAAGCTCTGATTATTTCAAAACTGAAAAACTGATACTGGGACTTTTGTCAAAAAAGATATTTTTCCGCAAGTTTCATCTTAGGGAACAATTTGGTTACAAAAATTGTTCCTACTAACAAAACGTTCTTTTCAAAAAGTCATGTTAGCTTCAGAGGCTGCCAGTCTATTCTGCACATAGCCATACTGTAGTCAACAGGAATATATCATACAGTAAAATTACAAGATCAAGTCTCTGGACTATATGAATCATTTAGTCTTACTGAATACTGGGAATTGCAGGACACCATTTCTAGTTGTTAACTGCATGCACAGGACATGTGGTTGTCAAGCCCAATAAGAAACTGGAAACCAAGAGTTCATTGAAACAGTTTCAGAAAACCAAAATATTTCAAAGAGCTGATTTAAACATTAATGTAATGTGAATAATCCATGCAATAAACACGTAATCAATATAATTTAATAACTTAGATAGAAAAAAGTATGTAATACTTTTTTTTTTTAAGATTTAAGAAGTTAAGAGAACATTAATAGACAGGCAGCTGATTGGGGTAAACCTTTCCCATGTTTTAGGTGTGAAGTTGTATGCAGTGAAAAGGTATCATTGCATGCGCAGACGGGATGTTCAGGGTGAATGATTTCAATGCCAGAGGAAGATTACAGAGCAGAGGCATTCTTTTGTTATAAATTACTATTAAAAAGCTGTATTACTGCAAATATGGCAAGTGGATGTGTAATCATTTGTCATATTTCAGGAAATTTCTCTGCCCTGTGACCACTTCATCTGGTCTCATTTAGTTCTCTGTCAATTCTACCTGTCAGTTTAAAAAGTTCATTGCTTTTCTAGCCTTTCACCTCTGTCCATTTTTGATTAGTTTCCTGATGACTCTTTCTGACGTAACTTAAGTTGAAAGGTTCACTCCACAAAGTATCATCATACCTTTTCAAATGTATTCTTAAAACATCTGTTAGTAGGTCAAAACACAATAGATAAAAGGAGGAAAAGGAGTCCAATGGAAGGTGTAATAATCTGAAGGCATTTCAATTTTCCCTTTCTTCTGGTTTATTTCATAATCAGTGTTGATTTTATCCCTTTCTCTATCAACAGCAGGACAACAGAGGATAAATGAGATGTTTAAGATGCTTCTGTTAGCACTGCTTTGAAGGGGGAATCCTGTCTTCATACAGGATGGAAGAGGGTCTTTCTGGTTTGGTTCCAGGAGCAGTGGTAATTAGATTTTAGCAAATGGACTACTCTTACTTGGTGTAACCATTCTGACTTGGCTCTTGAAGAATGGTCTGGCCATGCTTTTGTGCCATAAAACTCAGGAGATGAGCCTCACCTTCCCCCTCTGCTTCTGCTAGAAAAAACATTCCACTGATGTAGCTTTGGCCAGCATCAAGGTAAAAAAACTTCTCAGGAGTCTGTCCTAAGACATGCTCTTCCTTAAGTTCTGTACGAGATACGCAAGCTCCATAACTACTATTGATGACAATATCGATGAACAAAAATGACCTGAGTCTACTGTGCATCTCAATCTTACAGTGAATACTTGTCTCTGTTTATTTTATATCCTTCAAAACATCATTTCTAAGCATTTTACCAGTTATTGAAAATCCCTTTGAAGAATCCCTGTTTAAAATAATATTTACTAGGCTGAAAGGCACCTGCGCCTTCCAAATAAGCTATACTCTGAACTCCTTGTTGGACACTCAGTGCTTTGTCAGACACATCATTTTCTTCTTCCCTCTGAACGCATTATGTATGCACTAAAGTGCTGCATGTGAAAAAACTGCTGCAGATTTCTGTATCATGTGATGTCCAGACTGGGTACTATCCGTGTTGGACTTCACTTCTTGCCTTGTAAATGTCTCCTTTCTAATACTAAGCATGTGAATTAATCAGTCTATAATCTTATTTTCCCCTTCTTTAATGGAGTTGATAATGCTATGCAAAATATTTGTGAGTTAATTAATGAGTGCATGAAATAACACCCTACAGGGAGGCTGATGCTCAAAAAATGCAATATAATATTAACAGAATTCATAAACCAAGAAGCAAACAAAGCTGTACACTAGCAATAGCTACACAGATGTGTTGGAAAGGCCAAGTGGCTAGCATCTATAAAGATTTGTCCTTTTTTGCTTATAGCGTCACTAACAGCCAGTTACAAACTCACTTTGTTGCAGCTCTCTATCAGCTTGAATGGCAGAAATGTAGCAGATCAGCTGTTCTCGGGAACCAAAATCATCCTGAGTCACAGCAACTGGGGAATAATGAACTACGAAACATTTGACAAATCAGACAGTCAGTTGTGCTTCTAGCAGCTCACTATCAATATAGTTTGGTTAGCAATCTTATTTTGTATACTTTAGTAGCTTCCAAAATAAGTTAAAAATACCTCAATACATACACAAACTCTTACAGTTACTGTTCCACTCACTGGTCCCCTTTCCTCTTTGCATTAGTTACCTGTTGTGAATAGTAGGATGACGTCTCTGGGACTAGATGATGACTCATTAAAAAGTGACTTCATGGTGAGGGACTGGCTTTGTAACCATTATTCTAATTAAATTTCAGCCCTTGACGTATAAGCTGAACAGTTTACTTTCCAAAAGGAACAGACTGGCAGCGGTAAAACATCCACTATTTCCACAAAAGCAATGAATGCTCAGCTCCCTTCTAACTACTGGGCCAGGTTTGCTTTTGGCATAGGCTTGCAGCGGTGAACCAGTACACTTGTTATTTCTCTTCCTTTTACATTCTCACGTGGAAGATGACTACTTTTAAAGTTATTATAGTAATTGGTGCAAGACTTAAATACAAGCAATGAGATGACACTGCATTATTTTGAAAGAAAGCCCACAAAGTTCTTTAACACTTAAAGGCATATATTTCCATACTGCTGGTATGATCTCATTTACATTCTGCCCAAAAACCTTGGAGAATTTCCAGAGATAAAGGCTACTTTTGTATTATAGTTAGGCTTTCAAAATTTCTGCACCCAAGAGATAATGTGGAAAGCCTTAAAGGTTAGGAGGATTACCATTTATGTTTGGTCTTATATAGGATTCTGGTTTTAATTGTTTATATAACCACAATTTTTTCCTGTCCATTTT
>Ga0065711_1009524_pt1 | contig 16445 bp, 13 predicted proteins | sample Hoacrofraction12_FD_59098 | JGI IMG/M metagenome (GOLD analysis project Ga0065711, IMG submission 59098) | Hoatzin crop microbial communities from Cojedes, Venezuela - Epithelial fraction 12 v2 (version 2) | ecosystem: Host-associated > Birds > Digestive system > Esophagus > Crop | place...
TGCCTCTTGCAGTTCCACTGTGGTATGCGAACCGATAAATCCGGTTCCACCTGTTACTAAAATCGTATGCTTCATTCTATTTTTAATATTACTAAAATTCACTTAAGCTCCATTGGGAAGGAATGCTCTTATTATGGGCATCAGGGCTAACCCGGCCCAGCCGGGACTGCTCTTAACAGAGAGTTTTTGCGAACGAAGTTCGCTTAATTGTCAATTGTCAATTGTCAATTATCAATTAATTTAGTCCGAAGAGCTGGCTGAGGCCTCCATCGACGCCACTGAATCCCATGAATGCGAGCGAGAGAAGGCCGGCTGTAACGAGCACGATGGCCATTCCCTGCATGCCCTTGGGGATATTGGCGAGTTCAAGCTGCTCTCTGATGCCTGCGAAAATCACGAGTGCTAAGCCGAAGCCGATGGCTGTAGAGAAAGCATAGACGATGCTCTGCAGCAGCGAGAAGTCTTTCTGTATCACGAGGATGGCCACACCAAGCACGGCGCAGTTGGTGGTGATAAGCGGCAAGAAGATACCTAATGCCTGATACAGTGGAGGTGAGACTTTCTTGAGGATAATCTCCACCATCTGCACGAGGGCGGCGATGACAAGGATGAATGCCAGAGTTTGCAGGTATTGCAGTCCGTAGGCATCGAGCACAAACTTCTGCAAGAGGTATGTAACGATTGTGGCAAGCGTCATCACGAAGGCCACAGCAGCTCCCATACCCATGGCGGTGCCTATTTTCTTCGACACGCCGAGGAACGGGCAGATGCCAAGGAATTGCGATAATACGATATTATTTACGAATATCGCGCTGATGAATATCAATATATATTCCATATCCTATACGTTTTAATGTTATGACTTTGCCTTGAGGCGGTTAACAATCGCAATGAGGAAGCCCAAGGTGATGAACGCACCCGGAGGCAGCACGAAGAGCAAGGTGTTGTAGGTCTCCGGCAGCAGTGTAACTCCGAAGATGGAGCCTGCTCCGAGCAGCTCTCTCACCATACCGAGAAGAGTAAGGGCGAAGGTGAAGCCCAGTCCGATACCGATACCGTCGCAAGCGCTGGCGATAGGGTTGTTCTTACAAGCGAAGGCCTCCGCGCGTCCGAGGATGATACAGTTCACCACAATCAGCGGAATGAAGAGTCCGAGGCTGGCGTTGATGGCCGGCATATAGGCTGCGAGCATCATTTGAAGGATTGTTACGAATGCCGCAATCACCACGACGAACACCGGTATGCGCACCATGTCGGGGGTGAGGTTCTTTATCAGTGATATCGCCACATTGGAGCAAATAAGCACAAACATTGTAGCCAGACCCATCGACAGTCCGTTGATGGCACTTGTCGTGGTGGCCAATGTGGGACACATACCAAGGAGCAGCACGAAGGTAGGGTTCTCCTTGATTAAGCCGTTTAATATTACTTTGAAATAGTTCATACCTTATCCTCCTTCTTCTTTGTGGCTCCGGAGTTGGCGTCCACGGGTGTGTTCTTATATGCTCCGAATGCCTGTGTTACAGCTTTCAGGAATGCGCGGCTGGTGATGGTGGATGCGGTGATGGCGTCCACTTCTCCGCCGTCCTTGCTCACGGTGAGGTTGTTCTTTGCAGGGTTCTTACCGATGATGTCGCCCTTCTGTCCTTTCTGGAACCAGCCGTTTTCTCCGGCTGCCTTAGCCCCGAGTCCCGGGGTCTCGGCATGTGAGAGTACTGTGTATCCGAGGATGTCGCCGTCGGGGTTGAAACCCACGAGCACCTTCAGGTCGCCTCCGAAGCCGTTGACTGTCGATTCCACAGCTGCTCCGAGGTCTTTCTTCGATGCGTCTTGTGCCTGATAGATGACATACACGAGTTCCTTGCCGTCAACATCCTGTTTTACGGTGTCGGTTTTGCTCACTGTCAGCTCTCCGCCTCCCATCACGTTTTTGATACCGTCGGCGAGGGTTTTGTCGGCCTGCGCCTTGATGGGTCCGGAGGTAACGTCGTTGACGTATGCCAACAAGCCACCGGTGATGAGGGCCACCAAGCACAGCACCACAACCATATTTGTTAATGATGATTCAAGCTTTTTCATTTCTGTACCTCCCCATAACGTTTTGGTTTAATATATGTGTTGATAAGCGGGGTGAAGGCGTTCATAATAAGTATTGCGAACGACATTCCCTCGGGATAGGCTCCCCAGTTACGGATGATGAGGGTCAAAACGCCAATGCTTACACCATAGATAATCTGACCTTTGGCGGTCATCGGCGATGTAACATAGTCGGTGGCCATGAAGATGGCGCCGAGCATCAAACCTCCGCTGAAGATTACTTTAAACGGGTCGGCATAAATGGGGTTGGCGAGGTGCATAAGTCCTGCGAGCACAAACACGGTGAGGATGATGCTCACGGGGATATGCCAGGTGATGATGCGCTTCCAGAGCATATAAGCCAGACCAAGGAGCAGTGCAAGACCGCAAACCTCACCGATACATCCTGCGCCATCAGGAGTCATACCGAGAAGCAACTGTGTGGCATCGGGGAGGTTCTCCAAAACGGTCACGTCGCCTTTCTTAATGGCCTCCTTCATCAGCGACAGCGGGGTGGCCCCGGTTTCGGCGTCGATATATTCAAAGTATTGTCCTGCCTTAGGCCAGGAGGTCATCTGTGCCGGGAACGACACGAGCAGGAAACAGCGGCCCACCAAGGCCGGGTTGAAGGGGTTCTGGCCCAGTCCGCCAAAGGTCATCTTGCCGATGCCTATGGCCACCAAGGCTCCAATGATTATTATCCATATAGGAAGGTTGCTCGGCAAGTTCATGCCAAGGAGCAGTCCGGTGATGGCAGCCGAGCCGTCGAGGATGGTCAGCCGCTCCTGTTTCAGCAGGAATTTCGCTATCGCCCACTCAAAGAAGAGACAGGCGAGCACACTCGTGAGACACACGATGGCACTTCCTATTCCGAAGAAATAGAACGAGGCGAGAAGAGCCGGGATGAGGGCGATGACCACTCCCCACATATTCTTCTGCACGCTGTCTTTGCCGTGTGCATGAGGTGATAATGATACTATTAAACTCATATCAGATATAGTTTTGTACTGTTGTTATTTCTTTGCGTTGCGGGCTTTGATGATGCCTGTTACTGTTGACTTTCCAAGTCTGATGTCGTCGAGCAGCGGACGGTGTGCGGGACAGGTGAACTGGCAGGAGCCGCACTCGATGCACGAGGTGATGTCTTCTGCCTCCAGTTTCTCCCACATCTTCATAGCCGAGCATTTGGCGAGCAGGAACGGCTCGAGGCCCATCGGACAAGCGCTCACACATTTAGCACAGCGGATACAGGGCAGCGGCTCCTGGCGCTTGGCCTCGTCGCCACTGATTACGGTGATGGCATTCGTGCCTTTGCACACCGGGGTCTCTAAAGAGTTTACAGCCTTACCCATCATAGGTCCGCCGGCCAGCACCTTGTTGTCGCCCTCAGGCATTCCGCCGCAAAGGTCGATGAGGTCTTGCATCGGCGTGCCCATTCTCACGAGGAAGTTGCCGGGCTTGCTGATCTGTTTGCCGGTAACGGTGGTGTAGCGTTCAAACAGTGGTTTGTTTTTCATCACTGCCTGATACACGGCGAAGGCGGTACCCACGTTCTGCACCACTGCTCCCACGTTCACGGGGATTGCGGGCGGAGCAGGCACCTGACGGCGCACCACGGCATCCACGAGCTGTTTCTCACCTCCCTGCGGATAGCGTTGTTTCAACGGCACCACTTCGATATTCGGATATTCGGCGGCACATTTCTGCTGGAGAAGCGCGATGGCAGCCGGCTTGTTTGTCTCGATGCCGATGAAGCCTTTGTCAACCTTCACGGCTTTCATCAGGAGGGCGGTGCCCACGAGAATCTCGTCAGCATGCTCCATCATCAGACGGTAGTCGGCGGTGATATACGGCTCGCACTCCACGGCATTGATAATCACCCACTCTGCTTTTGCCGTCGGCGGCGGGGTGAGTTTGATGAATGTCGGGAATCCGGCGCCTCCCATACCGGTAACGCCGGCATTTTTCACTTTCTCAACAATCGCCTCGGGGGTGAGCTCGGGGTGGTCGCTGAGTTTCTCCAACTTATCGCTTCTGTCGATTTTCTCATCCCACTCGTCACCTTCCACTTTGATGATAATCACTGGCTTGCGGTATCCTGTTGCGTCGAAAGATGTGTCGATTTTCAATACTGTGCCGCTCACAGCGCTGAAGATGGGGGCAGACACGAAACCGCCGGCCTCGGCGATCATCTGACCCACTTTCACCTTGTCGCCTTTCTGCACCACGGGTTTCGCCGGGGCGCCGATATGTTGTGAAAGGGGATAAATGGCCTGCTTGGGCAGCGGCGCTGCCACTGTTGCCACCTCATGGGTGAGCTTATTCTCTTCGGGGTGTACACCACCTATTCTGAATGTTTTTGCGTTCATGCCTTCTCCTCCTTTCCTGGTTCTGCTTGTTTCACATCTGCTGCCGGAGCATCAGCTTTCGGGGCTTCTGCCTTGGGAGCCTCTGCCTTAGGAGCCTCAACTTTTATTGGCTCGGCTTTCGGAGTCTCGATTTTTATAGGCTCGGCTTTTGGAGCTTCAACTTTGGGAGCCTCAGCTTTCGGGGCTTCTGCCTTAGGAGCAGCCGGTTTTGCAGTTCCCTCTGCTGCCAGTTTCTTCTCTACTTTCTTCGCCGGTGTGGGGAAGTTTACGTCGTGGATGGCGTGTGTCGGACATTCTGTTACGCAGGCACGGCAGAGTCGGCAGGCGTTGAAGTCGATATAGCTGAGGTTGTTCTCGATTTTTATCGCTCCAAACTTACAAGCCTTCTCGCATTTTCCGCATCCGATACAAGCCGCTTTGCAGGCTTTCATCGCCACGGGGCCTTTGTCTTTGTTCATGCAGCTCACAAACACGCGACGTCCCTTCGGACCTTTCTTGCGCAATTCGATGATGTGTCGCGGACAGGCTTTCACACAAGCACCGCAGGCGGTACATTTCTCCTCGTCAACCTCAGGAAGCCCTGTCTCGGGGTTCATCTTAATAGCGTCAAACTGGCATGCTGCCACACAGTCGCCGCATCCCAAACATCCGTATCCGCAGGCTGTCTCTCCTGCTCCGCACACATTCATGGCGGCACACGTGCGTTTGCCGTCATACACTGCGGTACGGGGGCGCAGCTCACACGTACCGTTACATCTCACCACTGCCACCTTGGGGTCGCTCTGGGCGATAGCCATTCCTAAGAGGTCGGCAACCTCGCCCATCACCGGTGCGCCGCCCACAGGGCAGAAGAGTCCTTCTATCGAGCCGGCGTCGGCGCCTTTCACCAAAGCAGCAGCCAGGCCTCCGCATCCAGGGAAACCGCAACCGCCACAGTTTGCCCCGGGCAGAAGCTCTTGCACCTGTCCCACGCGGGCATCCTCTTCGACTGCGAATTTCTTGCTGCACACATATAGCACTAATGAAGCCACTAATGCTATGGCCACCAAGACAATTACTGCAATTAAAATAAAATTCATAATACCTAATTATTTTTCTCTTGTTTTTATCTCAGTTTTAAGTCGTCGTCTCTGCGCTCTCTATTTCTCAAATCGTCTCTGCGCTACCGGTTCTTTTATTCGTCTCTGCGTTCTCTTTTTTAAGTCGTCTCTGCACTTTCGATTTTAAAAGTCAATTTCTCCCTAAGCTTACCCCTTAACATATATAATATAAGGTAATACACCACAAGGCTCCCCAAGGATGCCAATGCAGCTGTAACTTCCGAGCCGGTAATCTTCATCACTATGAAAAGTACTGCCACGAGTACGATGAAAGGCAGCGAGAAAGCGTAAATCACCGCTTGCATGCCCACCTTGTCGGATGCCACTACATCCACCTCCTGACCTTCCTGCCACTTGGCGGTGCGGTCGAAATCATACACGTCAACAATCTTCTCTTTCTTGTCGGCGGCTCCGCAGTGCCCTTTGGCATGACAAGCGGCACAAGCCGACATCTGCAATATGCGAACCGTCAACTTGTCATCATATATCCCCTCTATTCGTCCGGAATGTTTTATTTTGCCCATGTTGCTCAGTTTCAGTCATAATATAGGTTTTAGCCCATATAGGAAGCAGCCGAGGCTACACACCCCGTTTTTGCTAACTCCACTTTGCAATTTCGATTGCGAATGCAAAGGTACTACAAAAAAATGAAAGCGAAAAAGATTTTCCGCTTTTTTTTATAAAATACATTAATTTTCAAGTAAATTCTTGAAAAATGCGTCTAAATCCTCGTCTAAATCGGCCATCAGCTCGCCACTGTCGATGATGATGGTGTCATCATCGCAGACTCTCAATTCCGACACTACCTCCTTCTCGTCGTCCTCAAGCACGAAGGAATAGGGCTTGATGATGCCGAGGTTGTCGATGACGGCGGCATTCTTCTCCAACAGCTGGCGCAGCACCGGCACCACAGAAGCATAAAAGTCCTCGTCCTTGTTGTCTATCCATCCATCAACCACACAACGTGTGATTTCCTGGTCGTCGTCATTAAACGCCTGCGCCTCACCCGACTCCTGTGAGATACGGATGTGGATGTCGGTCATTACCGACGACTCTTCATTGGGAGGAAATTTATCTGCTATCTTGTTGATAAAACGCTCCACCTGTTGCTGAATTTGTACTGTAGGTTCCATTGCCATTCGTTTTTATAGGGGGCAAAAGTAATGCTTTTTTCGCTACCCTCCAAACTTTTTGCCGTTTTTTTTCGTTTTTGCCGCAAAAAAAGCCTTTTTCATCATTTTTGCGCTAAAAGTTTGGAGATAAAAGAATTTATCATTAATTTTGCAGTCGGAAAGTATAATTTGACAACACATCGATATCAATAAGCGCTATGATTATAATTGCAGACAGCGGAAGCACGAAGACCGACTGGGCACTGCTCTCTTCCTCGGGAGTGAGAAGGATGCAGACGGAGGGGATAAATCCTGTGCATCAGGACGAGAAGGCGATACAAACGGTGCTTGCCGGGCTAAGGAGACAAATCAGTAATATGAATTTTAACGATGCCCGCGACCCCAGTGTCTCAGGTGATTCAGATAAGTCTGATAAATTCGACGATTCCGATAAATCAGGAAAATTCGTTGGTTCTAATAGTTCCGATGCCTCTAATAATTCCAGAGTCTCCCGCGATTCAGGAAAATCCGATGATCCCGATGGGACTCACCCCTTTGACCTGCGAAATCAGTATCCGACGCTCTATTTCTATGGTGCCGGTTGTGCTGGCGTGTATGCGGAGAAGATAGCGTCGCTGTTGCAGACCGAGCTGTCAGCTCCCGAGGTGTTTGTAGGTGGCGACCTCCTTGGAGCCGCCCGTGCATTATTAGGCTCTTCCAAGGGAGTGGCGTGCATTCTCGGCACCGGTTCCAACTCAGGTCTTTACGATGGTCAGGCGATAGTGGAGAACGTGCCGCCGTTGGGCTACATCCTCGGCGATGAGGGCAGCGGAGCGGTGTTAGGCAGGATGTTTGTCAACTGGCTCTTAAAAGAGAATACCGACGAAGCTCTTGTCGAAAAGTTTTATAAGGCTCATGGCATCGACTACACCGGTCTTATCGAGGGCATTTATCGCCGTCCTCTCGCCAACCGTTTTTTGGCTTCTTTCGCGCCTTTCATCCATTCTTGCTTATATATAAAAGAGGTGGAGGCACTGGTAATCGACAATTTCCGCAATTTCCTGCGCCGCAATGTCGCCCATTACGCCCGTCCCGACCTCCCCGTCTGTGCCGTCGGCAGCATCGCCTCCGCCTTCAGCAGTCAGTGGCACCAAGCCCTCTCCGCCGAGGGCTTCATCGCCGGCAAAATCATCAAAGCTCCAATGGAAGGCCTCATCGAGTATCATCAGAAGAAATAATTATCGGGGCTGTCGTAAACTTTAAATAGAGAATAAATATCGCCTATGAAACATTTAATAATAAGGAAGTTAGGTCCTATCTCGCAAGCCGATGTCTGCCTTGAGAGAATAAACCTGATAATTGGCACCCAAGGCAGTGGAAAAAGCTGCCTCTTAAAAACCGCGAGTTATTGCTCATGGGTGGAAAAACGGATTGAATATACTCAAAATATAGAAAGGTATGAGAACAGTGACGTTTTCATAAAAGAGCTGGTGGCTTTTCACCGTTTGGAAGGATATATAAAGCAAGACACCTTTATATCATACGAGTCCGACTTTATGCGGTTCTCTTACGACGAAAGAAAATTCTCTTTTGAATGGAAAGACCGTTGGGGCTACCGCCGTTCTAAAATCAGCTATATCCCGGCAGAGCGCAACCTCGTGTCGGTAATACCCAATTGGTTTGAAGTAAAATTTGAGAAAAACAACATCCAAGACTTTATGGCCGACTGGTCGGAGGCACGCACTGGCTTTGAGAAAGACACAAGCGTGTTGAGCCTTGGCGTGGCCTACAGATACGACAAAAAGACAGACAGCGACATTATAGACGTGGAGGGCAACGGACCTATATCCCTGTCGTGCGCATCCAGCGGACTGCAATCGCTGATACCTTTATATATTCATCTAAGCTACCTCCTTGACGGCATCGCCGAAAATGGTGAGAAAGGCCACAAAAAAATCAACCTCGGCCGACAGATGGAAATGTCTGCCTTGTTTGAAAAAATGACAGGCGAATATTCCAACACAAAAGGCTTGGCAGGGAAGTCGATAGAAGAGATTGCAGCCATCAGAGACAACTATGTGAACAACGACCATTACGACCTCTTTGTTGAAGAGCCCGAGGAAAACCTCTTCCCCACCACGCAAGTTCACCTGACGAGATGGCTGATTGAAAAATTAAACAGACTCGAAAGAAACACGCTTTTTATATCAACCCACAGCCCCTACATCTTATCAACACTTTTGCAAGACCAAGTGAAGTTCACGTTCCTATGTGCAAACGAAACGTCTGATGGCATTGTAATTAAAGAGGTTGGAGAAAATGAGAAAGAAGATATCTACCGCTATGGTGTTGACGCTTTCTTCAATATAGAGTCATTAGCAAACTGAAAAAATTATGACTAAATTCTATATTTTCCCGGAATGCTATGTCGATACCACCGTGGTGAGCAGATTGTTAAACAGCAAGGTAAACCACCAGTTCGGTTGCTTTCAGGTGTCCAGTAAAATGGAGATGACTTGCAAGGATCAGTTTGCCATAGGTATCATAGACCACGACAAGGTTACGCCAAAATACCTCGAGCAGTTTGACGAATGGGGGAAAAGCAGAAATATAACATTGATGAAACATCGGCAAAGATGTCATTATCTCATTGTAATCGACAAAGCAATGGAGACATTCCTGCTCGATTGTGCCAAAGAGGCGAACCTGTCTATGAAAGACTACAACCTACCTGAAGAGATTGCGGAATTGACAAAGTTCACCAAGAACAAGCTGAAAACTCAGAACGACCCGAATATCTTAAAACTGATTAATGACTTAAAGGCAAAATCACCAGAAATGAAATTGCTCAAGGCTTTGCTCGTATATCTTGATAAAGAAATGTATAATGCTACAGAAAAGGGAATAAAGTCTTTATTTACAGTAGGTTAAGGTCGCTGAATCGTCTAAGCAAAACACAATTTCAAATAGAAGCAAGAAGTGGCCGCTTCGTTCCTGGAGCATACGTGCAATATGTCAAATACGCGGGGAAAGATCGGTCATCTGATATTATGAACGAGCACGAGTTCAAGGATAACCTGTGCTTAACATTGCCTCAACTCGACACCTTTATAAAAACAACCATTTCCAATCGCCGTCCAATTCCAGTGAGTGCGACACGTGAAGAGATGATTGCTGATTATCCAGACTGGGCTACTCGCGAGTTGTTGATGAACGCAATCTGCCATCGAGACTACTCCAGCAGCGGACCGATACAGTTCTATCAATATAACGACCGTATTGAAATACAAAATCACGGAGGGCTTTTCGGCAGGGCTACAGTGGAGAACTTCCCTTTTGTTAATGACTACCGAAATATTGTGGTGGCAGAGGCGATGAAAGTACTCGGATATGTTAACCGCCACAGCCGGGGTGTAATAAAAGTACAAAAGGATTTGGCTGCCAACGGGAACGGTGAGGCAGTTTACGACTTCGGATACCAAACAGCTTTGCTCGTTAAAGAGACGAAATCGCCTCGGGGAGAAGAACTGATGAACAAAGCTATAGAAAATGGTCTGATTATTCCGAATGAAAATAATTTACAAATGACCAAAAATAATGATAATATTTCAGATGATTTCCCGTCAACCATTGCCAAAGATATTTATAACTTACTCAAAAATAATAGAAAAGCAAAGTATTCTTTCATTTCTGAAAATTTAGGGGTTAGCGATAGCACAATAAGACGCGCAATTGAGGACTTAAAAAAATCCGGTTTTATTTCTGTCCGCTCCAAAAAGAATGGGGAATGGCAATTATTGAAGTAAAAAGCGAAAAAGGGAGGGCGCGAATACTAATAAACCTTATTTTCGGGCAGAAAAGTATAAAAAATACTGCACATTGGCGGCTATTTGGGGGAAAATGTGTAATTTTGCACCCGATTTATAAATAATGTGTAATTTTGCACGCGAAATTGAAGTAAAAAGATGAAAAGAGTTTTCAGGATTATAACAACAGTATTGTTCACGCTGCTTATAGCCGTGCCGGCGAACGCCGTGCTGAAAGAGGCCGACCTCAAGAACACCCTCGCCATCCTCAGGGAGGAGATAACAGAGAAACATGCCGACCTGCTCAAAAAAGCCGAGCAGAGGAAAGCCATCAACGAGGACATCAGAAAACAGATAGTGTCGATAATACATAAAAGCTCGCAAAACGGACTGATGCTGTATTCACAGAAAAACGATTACATCTTCGACCTCACATACGCTTGCCACGAGGCGACAGAACAATACCACAACTTCGCGTCAACAGTAATGCCGTTCGAGTCAATATTAGTGTCGGTGAATGAGGAGATAGAGCGCTACGACTCGCTCATCAACGTGCTTTCCGACATCCCCGCGATGGCATTGGACGAAAAGGCTAGAACCGACCGCAACGTATGCCTCACCCTCGCCACCGACTCCAGGAACCAGCTGAAACAGCAGGCAGAGGCAGTGGAGCAGTATAAAGACTATTTCGACCGCGTAGGAGTTGACCTAAAAGAGATGAACGACTACGCGATGAAGAAATACAAGGTGATACAAAACTCCATCTTCAAAAACGGAGGCGAGAACTATTTCCAAATACTCTCAAAACTTGGGCCCACAGTGAAAGACACTGAAAAGACGGTGTCGGAGAAATACAAGCCGAAAAAGAGCATCATGTCGCAATGGGACGTGAGACTCGTGCTTGGTCTTTTCCTGACAATAGCTTTCTATGCTCTCATCGCAATAGGGTGCAACGTACTGTTTTACAAATACTTATTCCCAAAGAAATACCGCAGCGAGAAATTCAAGCTCGGACGCTCCTGCATCACCGTGGCATCGTCAGTGGTAACATTCGCCATCATCCTCGGAATACTGAAAGCCTTCGTAAACCAGGCCTTCTTCCAAATGGCGTCGGGACTGCTCGTGGAATACGCGTGGCTCCTCGCCGTAATCCTCATCTCCATGCTCTTCCGCTTTGAGCACCAGGACAACAAGGGTGAGGTGAGCATGAGCAACCTCTTTAATTTCGATGCCGACCGACTCAAGAGCGGTTTCCGTATCTATGCGCCTATAATAGTGATGGGCGGACTAGTAATCATATTCCGCATCATACTCATTCCCAATGAGTTGGTAAACCTCATTTTTCCGCCGATACTGCTCGTGTGCGCATTCTGGCAGTGGAGAGTGATAAAGAAACATAACCATAAGCTGCCCAAAAACGATGTGCTCTACGCATATATCACCCTCTTGGTATTCATCGTCTCCGTGGTTTGCTCATGGATAGGATACACACTCATGAGCGTGCAGCTGCTGATTTGGTGGCTTATGGAGCTCACTTGCATACAGACTATCACCTGTCTGCTACACTGGCTCGAGAAATATGCCGAGAAGAAAGACATACAAAAACTGCCCGTGTCGAAAAACTGGTGGTACTACTTCACAAAGCAGGTGGTGGTGCCAATACTCGGGGTGCTGACATTCTTATTCTCTATATATTGGGCAGCCACAGTGTTCAACCTCACCGACATGACTTTCCAGGCCTTCGACTACAACTTCGTTGACCTGCCCAATATCACCCTCTCCGTGAAGAGAATCTGTATGGTGCTGATACTCTATTTCATCTTCAAATACCTCTCAAAACAGGGAAAGGCACTCCTAAGGTGGCACTTCCAGAAGTCGAGCTACGAGAACTGGGAGAGCAAGGACATGATGTTCCGCAACGTGCTGCAAACTATCATCTGGGGCGCGTACATACTCATCTCGCTGAGCATACTCAACGTGGGCAACACCTGGTTGATGGTCATCGCAGGAGGTTTCTCAACAGGTATCGGTTTCGCCATGAAAGACATCCTGGAGAACATCTACTACGGCATCTCGCTCATGGCAGGACGCATCCACATCGGAGACACAATCCTCTGCGACGGAGTGATGGGAAAGGTGAAAAGCATCAGCTACACCTCTACGATGCTCGACGTGGAAGACGGCTCGATAATGGCGTTCCAAAACTCGCAGCTCTTCACGAAAAACTACAAGAACCTCACGAAAAACCACGGGTGGGAGCTCATGGTGGTGCCTGTGGGAGTGGCCTACGGCACCGACGTGAAGAAAGTGAGAGAAATGCTGAAAGAAAACCTGAGCAAACTGAATTGCTACGACAAATCGAAAGGCATAAAAGTATATTTCGCCGACTTCGGCGACTCCTCCGTTGACCTGAAAGTGAAATGCTGGGTGCACGTGACAAACAGATATGTGGCAAACTCACAGATAAAAGAAGTGATATACAACACGCTCAACGACAACAATATATCCATTCCGTTCCCGCAGAGAGACCTACATATCATCAAAGACGAGGAAATCAATGCGAACAATCTGCCGGAAAAGAAAGAAGACAAGGAATTCGAAATACCGGGAGTATAATGAGATTTGAGATTTGAGAATGAAGAGAAGTGTGCCTCAATTGAAAAATAACGACATTTTGAGGGGTGTTTTTCTAAAAATATATTATCGTTTATTAAAAAACGATAATAAATCGCGGGGCTTAAAAAAAAATAGCACAAATCACTTGACAGTTTGAAAAAAAAGCACTATCTTTGCAACGTGAAGTAAGGCAATGTGAAAACAAAACCTGAAAACAAAAAATTATAGACAGTAGGATTGTATATGAGTAAAGGCAAACATTTGCTGACTATCATATTATTGATGTTAATGACCGCTGTCAACTTACAGGCAGCGTACCTCTTTAAATCGCTCGGCAACAATGACGGTTTGTCGAGCAGTCAGGTTAATTGCATCATCAAAGACAGCAAAGGCTATATGTGGTTCGGTACTCCCTCCGGACTCTGCCGATATGACGGATATACATTCCACAACTTCCAAAGCAGCCTGCAAGACGGCAGCTCACTGCCAGACAGCTACATTTCCAGCATACAGGAGATGCTTGACGGCTCACTGCTTGTGGAGACAACATCGGGATACTGCGTCTATCAGCCCACCACAGAGAGCTTCGACCGCGACATCAAGGCGTGGCTTAATAAACAGTCGATGAAGAGAGACGCAAAAATAATCTTCATCGACAGTCGGCATAATATCTGGGCATACACACCCAACAGCGGAGTGGAATGCTTCAACATGGAAAAACAACTGCTTTTCCATTTCGGATACACCAGCACAGCAACAGGAATACCACAAGGCAACATCACTGGCATGGGTGAGTGCAAAGACGGGACAGTGCTCGTTTACAGCACTGGAAAAATAGTGTGCTGCGACGTGAAAGACAAACAGCAAGTAAAATGGCAAGACGACTATTGGGAAGAGGAAGGCATCAAGAGACTGCCTAAGCCAAAGGTGTTCACCGACTCTAAAGGCATCCTCTGGATTTACGGACACAACGCACTGGCAAGTTTCAACCCGCAAAGTAAAAAATGGTCAACTGCCATCGGCGACAAGCTCGGCATCTCTTTGAAAGGGAAATCCGACCAGACCATCTATGCCATGGACGAAGACAACAACGGCAACGTATGGATTGCCACCGACGCCAACGGACTCATAAAAATGAGCGTCAGCAGCCACGACATAGAAAGAGTGCAGCCCATAAGCATGAAAACTGAGAAGGTCATCGGACAAGAGATGGTGAGGACGCAGAGCGTATATGTTGACAACACCAACCTCATCTGGGTGGGCACACAAAAATTCGGAGTGGCATACAGAGGACCAAACATCTATAAGTTTGAAGGAAGCAGCATCGGAGACATCACAGCCATCACTGAAGACAACAGCGGAAACCTGTATTTCGGAACAGAGTCGAACGGAGTGCAAGACATCTCCGCGCAGCTCGCAAGCCGGAAAGTAAGCGCATTGGCATACACCAAAGACGGAAGCCTCTGGGTCGGCTCGCTGCACAACGGACTGACAAGGATAAAAAACGGGAAAAGCACCATCTACTCCTTCGCCACAGATGAGGGAAAGACTCTTATCGACGACAATATCAACGCACTGTGCACTGATAAGAACAACAACCTCTGGATTGCCACCAACGCAGGACTGCAGATGCTCAACACTGCAATGAACTCCTTCTCCGCATACACCAAAGAAAACGGAAAACTGAAATCCAACGACGCCACAGCACTCTGCTACGGAAGCAAAAACAGAATGCTTGTCGGTACAAGCGACGGACTGACTATAATGAGTCTGTCGAACAACGAGACAACACACCTCACCGGCAACAAGTCAAACAAGCAGAAATTCTCAAACAACTATATCACAAGCGTTTGCGAAGACACAAGAGGTCTGATATGGCTCGGAACAAGAGAAGGAGTGAACGTGTTGGACCCCGACGACGACCACCTGTATTACATCGACGAGGACTGCGGACTGTGCAATAACTCCATCTGCGCCATCATTGAGGATAAAAACAAAAACATCTGGGTTACAACATCCAAAGGTGTGGCAAAAATAATCACTGAAAGAGACGCTGAAGAAAAAGAACTGCATTTCGGTATCGTAAACTATGATGAAAGCGACGGACTAACAAGCGAAGAGTTCAACAAAGGCGCGCTCATCGCAAGTCATAACGGAGATGTCGTGATGGGCAACATGAAAGGCGTCAACAAAGTCAAAGCGGGAATGGCTGCAACCAACGACGAGCTGCCGGCACCCATCTTCTCACAGCTTTTCGTGGGAGACCAGGAGATAGAGCCGGGAAGAGAATACAGTGGAGACATACCACTCATAACAGCACTCAACGAGAGCAGGGAAATAACACTCAGCAACTCCATGAACTCCTTCATCATAAAATTCGCCGCCGGCATTTACAACCAGAACGAAAAGCCAAGGTACATCTATTGGATGGAGGGGAAAGACAAGGCATGGAAAACCGCCGACCCCATAGTGCACGGAGTAAAATTCAACAAACTGCCTGCAGGCACGTACAAGCTCCATGTGAAAGTGGTGGGAGCAGACGGGAAAGTGGGAAAACAAGAGAGAATACTCGAGATAAAAATCGAAAGGCCATGGTGGGTATCATGGTGGATGATACTCGCATACATCATCATCGCTGCCATTCTCCTGTACATCTGGAGATACGGATACAAACGTCTGAAAGCATCATGGAAAAGAAGACAGATAGCTCTCGATGAACTCGAAAACCAGAAAGAAGAAATAAAAAGAGCCAGCGATGACCTTAGAAACCCGATGGCAAGGATGACAAGCATCATCAGCGCCATGGCAGAGAAAACAACATCCATTGACATGAAAGAGAAACTCAATTCTCTACACTCGCAGATGTTGCAAATCATTACAAGACTCACGGAAATGCAAATAATGCTCAACGACCCGCAGGCAAGAGCCATTGAGAGAGCACAAGACAAACTGCTCAACGGCCAAGTGGATGAAAATGAGCACAAAATAGTGGTACTCGACGGAGAAAAGGAAATATCATACAACATCAAGGCACAAAATAAAAACCTGCCGACAAAAAGATTCAAGGTGGTGCTCATCGACGATAATGACGAGTTCCTCGATTTCGTGGCAAAGACACTCAGAGAATTCTATAACTTTGAAACATACGACAACATACAGAAAGCACAGCAGGATTTGGAGGTACAACCCGCAGACCTCGTGATTTGTAAACAAGACATGCAAGGGATGTCGGGCAGTCAACTATGCAACTATATAAAGAGCAACCCGGCGATGGAGAAAACAAAGTTCGTTTTGCTCACCGACCAAGTACTCTCGCCAATGGACATAAAGAAACAAGGCATCACACTCGCCGCTGACGACTACCTC
>Ga0065711_1041054_pt1 | contig 16445 bp, 2 predicted proteins | sample Hoacrofraction12_FD_59098 | JGI IMG/M metagenome (GOLD analysis project Ga0065711, IMG submission 59098) | Hoatzin crop microbial communities from Cojedes, Venezuela - Epithelial fraction 12 v2 (version 2) | ecosystem: Host-associated > Birds > Digestive system > Esophagus > Crop | place...
CAGGCGGGTCTTGAATATCTCCAGAGAAGGAGACTCCACAACCTCCCTGGGCAGCCTGTTCCAGTGCTCCGTCACCCTCAGAGGGAAGAAGTTCTTCTTCATGTTCAGACGGAACTTCCCAGATTTGGGATTTATAGCCCCTTGGTTCGATCCTTGGCTCTGTTACCCTCACAGGCATTTTTCAGCCTCAATGTACTCTAGGTTATCCTCGCCTCCTAAGGATATAACAGTGATTAGCTTTCTTATAAATGTGGATAAAATAATACCAATCTATAAAAGGTCTTGAAATTTTTTATTAGGTGTGAAAGCAGTTCAGACTCTGGCTTCCCACAATCTTGGCAATTCCTGTCTAGTCTTTACTGGTATTTCGGTTTTCCCTGAACAAGATGTGTCACACTGGTATATCAAAATATAAAGCCAGCAACATCAATTGTTCTTCCTTCCTTCCTTCCTCCCTCATCTTCTCTCTTCCTCTCTGTACATAGTCCATCTCCAAGAGGAAGAAAGATGCAGTTGCTATTGTACTAGGGTACCATAAATCATGCTTTGAAGAACTGATTACAGTGATTCTCCTTCAATTTACTGCCATTATGATGAAGTCTTATTGCTATTAAGTTACTTCAGTTGTGTGCTAATTTATATTGATGGGTTAATCTGTGTTTTTCTCTTCCTTGAGTACTTTTCACCACCAACACAGAGTTTGCAGCATGTGAAAGTGGTAATACTGTTGCAAAAAACAAAGACCTGTACATTTAGGATGTAAGAGGACATTGCTAAGCAGATCACAAGGCAAATGACAGGAAAGATGAGTATGAATGAGTTGATCACTCTGCCAGAATCCAATTTTATGTGGCTTCTGGATCCTTGTGATAGTTCACTGTGAAGGACAGCAGGCACATTTCTTGTCCTTTTGTACCATACATCAGGCCAACAGCAAAGTCTCTGTTTGAGGTCAGTTTTATTATTTTAAATCCAAAAGTGTTTTGAATTACCCCAGAAGTTGTAAAAAATATTATTGCTCCAAACACCCCCCATGACCACTGGAAAGGCTCTCATGAAACTCCATATATGCAGCCCTGTAGGCAGTGTCACATAAAATATAATATGACATGGTAACATAACAGACACTGACAGGTTATCCAAGTGCTTCCAGCAAGAAGGCAAGTATCTTAGTACCAGTGGCACATCATTATAGAAATTACCAGTGAGCTATTGTCTACTGTAGGGTTCAGAAGGTGCCTCTGGGGAGAGGAGTGAGGTTTCTGGGAGAAGTCAATTTGTGAGAGAGGATCCCATTGCAACTGGGCCACCAAACAGAGATTAGCAATCAATTAATGCATAGCAGTGGGAAAGCTTGTGGCTGGGAGAATCCATGGCAATGCTTGCACAAAACCTTGAAAGGGTTTCCTCTTACTATTTCCACATCATGATCAGCAGAATCAGACTCATGTTCTGTGAGAAGTCTGTGTCAGTACTGCCGAATGCTTGTTATAATTTCTGAAAGCAATTATTGCAGTTTATATCTGACCTTCTGGCCCACACAGTTAAAAACAGGTGATGTCCAGGGCTTCTGGCAGAGTCTCAGTGCTTTGATTATGTTAGCTCAGTCGACTTCCTTGCTTTCTCCTGTGTCTCAAGGCCAGAGCTTTCTGCTTTACTTTTTTCCACTAAATAAAAATGTTTGTGACTAGATCCCTCTGTGTTTGTGCTGTATGGTTGTAAAAAAATTTTCCTAGACTTGGCCTCAGGTCGTGAGATGAGCCTGCCCAGAAATTTCACATCCAAATACTGGAGTAAGTATTTGTCTCTAATGCATGATCTTTTCCTCCAGGAGTGAAAAGCTCAGTCAGAGGCAATGGAGGTAGAGTCAGGCGCTGTATTGGAACATATTCTTCCATTTTAAAATCATACAGAACTGTATTTGACACCAATATTACCAATGAATTTTAGCAGTCTGAAAAATTATATGTGCATGCCTTATGTAACCGCATTTGCTCCAGTGAAGCCTAGATCAACAATCTCATCATAGATGAGTTGTTGTGAGTTTGTAGGGTTTCTTTCTTTTTCCTTGAAAGCAGTTGGTTGGTATCAGCTTGCTTGATTTTTGAATATGACATAAAGATTAAATTAAAACTTGATATAGAATTCTTTTAAGGTAATATGCCAGTCTAGCTGGCAGGAAGCTTCTACAAGTGCTGAGATACAGAGGTGGTGAGAAACTGAAGCTATGTAGTAATGATTTATAACAAAAAGAAAAGGGCAATTACACTTTTCTGTTCAGGAAGTCATTCCAGTTTAGTGTTAAGAGAGTTGCACATTTTGCTGCTTTCTGGCTCCTCAAGCTTTCCTTTTCCCACCTGCCGGACACTCACTCCCTCTGTGCTTCTCTCATCCCTTTCCATCATCCCGCAGCCCCCCTCATGCCTGCCGCTGGGTCAGGGCTTCGGCATCTACCCGGTTCCCCTGCTACCCCAGTCTGCAGCTTTGCAACTCTCCCTTCTTAGTATACCAGGAGCTCACAGTGGTAGATAAAATGGGGCTGGGCATGGGCTTGAGCACTCGTATGTGACTATCAATGTTGTTCAGTTCCCAGCAGGCTTCTTGGCACGGTGTTAGCTGACAGCCACTAGCACTCTCCTGGACAGTGCCATGGTTCCCCCACATTAGCCAGAGACTAATTTGAACGCAGCCACGCTGTTTTGGAGGAAAGCAAATTGATGTATACAGGCACCAGCCATTTCGTTCCACTTGGCCTCTGAATGGAGAAACATCTAGGGCCTGTTTTATTTAGCCGTCCTGATACAGCGTGTGTGTCCATTCCCCCTCCCTCCCTTCCCAGACCTGCTATGCTATTTTGAAGGCCTCATGTGCCTCCTCCCTATGCTACTTAGTGCTGTCTTTTCACAAATATCTGTTTTAGGCTGCATTATTAATACTCCTGAGTGCTCAAATATCATAAGATGCTGCAGTACAGAGAATTATGTCATTGACTTAAATATTGGAAGATTAAAAATAATACCTTTTAGGCTCCTTTTATTACCTCTGAGGGATTTTTTGGCAGGAGAGAAGAGGCTTTAGGACACATTCTGGTCATGCTTCCAAGCTTTCCTCTGCATCATTGATGGAAATTACCTTTTTATTATTAAATGAGAGTAGAGATTCTCAGCAAATCGTATGATCCCAGGAGCAGGAGCTTTAAGACTGATACTGTTGGCAACAATAATTCAGAATAGAGGGATGTCATTAGCATTATCTCCTGTCTTCTGGTTGTCAGAGCTAGATGGAGGGGGTCTTGGCCCTAAATCTAACTTTACCCAGAAGTCCCTGGAATGTACCACCATAAACACAGGTTTAGGCTATGTTTACGTGGCATAGTGCAATGCCATGTAGAGAAACCTCATTTTGTCAATTAGAGGTAGTTTGGGTATCTTCGTACGGCACTATATTTGTTCACTGTAGATATACTCATTACCTTCTTTCAGTCTCTGCCAACGTTTTCCTTGTGTGTGATAATGAAGGGGTCCCTTTGTTCCATGTTTGCTGCTGCTGCAGAGGGTAATGGACCATGCTCAGGCAAGCCTGCTGCACTGACCTTCAGTGCAACTCCCAACATGCTTGAAAAATAAATGGCCAAATCCACTTAAACATCAAAGCATTGATTTGGGAGCTTAAACTTTATGCTCCTGTTTTGAAAATTGAAAACTTTTATACAGCGGTTAGGATAAAATATAGGTCCATTTGTGCTCTTATTAGTGGACACTGAAATATTTTTCCTGTTTGGTTATCATCAGAGTGAATCCATGTAACTGACTTTGAAGCTTAGATGCACAGTTTCTCACCCACATGAATGGTCCAACCATAAGACGATACTGAAAACAGAAGAGAATTACGGGATGTTGATCTTCTCAAATATACTCTAGAAAACAAAGAAAACTGTTCAGATAGACCCATGACGCTTAACACCTGATATGTGGAAAACACCACACATAAACACAGATATAGACACAAATAAAAGGAAACCAGCAGTAAGCAGGGAATAACACCATTCTCTCTTTAAATAAATGGTTCCATCTGATCTATAGCAGCTTACTGAACCATGAAGGTAGTGAAGCAGGGCACATAATTCATGTTTCAGGCCTTTAGAATGAATTGAGTCTCCACAGCTTTATAGAAACATCATCCCTTTAGCTCCATTTAAGCTGTGTGCTTAGCCTGAGTGAATGCAAACAAGATCTCCAGCAAACAGCATTTTCTGAAAAGCAATAAATACTCTCACGATCTTAATTTTAGTGGTGGTTTCTTAAATGATGTTTTCAGGTCTTGGGAGGATGTGAATAGCATGAAATGCAGTAAGGACAACTGCAAAAAGTCCATGCAGCAAGTAATGAGAAACAATGGCTGCTCCTCCCAGGGAGTGAACTAAATCATCAGACCTGCAGAAAAAGTGGACCTTGCACTCCCGCCAGTAATTCCCACCTCCCTCTCTGATTCAGAAACAGAAGCATTTATGCGTTACAAGTAGCCTAACACGATCCTAGTTTCTCAGGCTCTGACATAGCTACCTAAATAAATGCTTGAGCACCTCCTTGCTCTCACTTATCTTGGTGGATAAGAGGTCACCCCCATGGGTGATCTTGTTTAGATGCTGTGCTTCTTTTCTTCATCCTGACAGGAATACTATTCCTTACTTAGACTACAGTGTTGGTCACTTTTCTATATTTACAGACCTTAGCCACAGGCCTTCCTGATGCACTATAAACAATAATTAAGCTTTCGTTTTGCCACATTTTTCACAATGGCTGCTGATTCTTGTGACGAGATTTTCCTTAAGGCTATACTTGGTGAGATGTTTGGTGAGGAACAGTAATACTGATACCATTTTTCTTGTTAAAATTATTCCCATGGCTATGGAGTATCCAGGTGGCACTTGTGAGCGTGCAGAACTCTCCTGGTGTTTGTGGGGTCATGTTAGAGGGGGCAGCCAACACTGGCATAGTGCAGGCTAGCACAAGGGCATCAGAGTAAGACTTTTTCAGGGTCTAATTCTGTTTTCTCAAGGATTTGCTGGTGTAGGCAAAAACACTTATTCCCTGAGTGTCGGTTTGTCTATGTGCAAAAGGCTTGTCTTGTGGGGTGTTCTGAAAATTAAGCCTGTTTACACACATTGTGGGATCCTGGGAAGGAAGATGCTGGAGCAGTGTAAGGTACTAATTACACCGTGCTAGATGGCTGTGCTCTAATGAAGTGGCATCACCCCCTAAGACTAGGTGACACAAAGTTACCGTGGAATTACTGAACAGCAAGAGATATTTGCCACACAATTTCATTAAGAACTGCGGATGTGACTCTGGCGTGTGGGATGATGTAGTGAAAGCTCGCATGGTCCCCCATGGCATGAGAAATAAATGCCTTAGCCTAAAACTGTGACTTCAGATTAAAGTACCACATGCAGTTATTTGGTTTCAGAAGTTACACAGAATGAAAACACGTTTATTAGAGTAAGTGCAATCTATATCTGATAAATGGGAACACATCTGGTCCATATCCCTGATACAAACCCCTCAGTATTAATTATATTGATGGTTAAAGCTGAGGAGTCAGTTGAACATTATTTATAGTGATCTTTGCTAAGTAAATCATTTTTAAAATGGCTTTCTAAATGTAACGTTTCCCTTTTAAGAAGCCCTACAGAATTAAAGAGGCTTTACAATGGAACATGAAACATATTGCAGAGGGAGAGACAGAAGCTTGCTTGATTAATGCGCACGATTATCAGCAATGCAAATCACTTTCACTTATTAAGTCTTGTTTAATATCCTAATGAAGGCTTCCTGAGCAGATTTGATAATTCCAGAGAAAGTGACTGTGAACTAATGCCCTTTCAACATGTTGAGAATGAGCAGTGCTATAAAGAAAACCTCATTTACTATAATTCCCACCAAATGTGGTATCCTTTTCTAGACTCCTACCTCACAGCAGGAGACAATTAACCTTTTCGGTGCCAGAAGTCATTCCCAACATGCTCCAGCTGTGAAGGCCAGCAGGTCAGGCATGAATGAAGTTTACCTTCCGCTTTTGGTCTGAAAAACCACGATTATGCAAACATGTCAAGAAAGCCCTGAGCAACTCTGGGCTTTCACGTGGGTTCTGTCCGCACGTGCAAATGCATTTCTTACCTTAGAGAGAAGGGGTCTGCATCAATTCAACAAAGCAGTGTGCCTTTCGCAGGGAATGCTGCATATTGCTCAAATTAATTTAAAGCAGGTCTTTCTGAATGCACTGCAACAACCCAGATGATTCCCTTGCTGAAGATCTGGGTAATTAAACTCTTGTTGCTTCTAAGCCTGTAACAGTAATGTTACTGTAACTGTGATGGTCTAATGATAGAAGAGAGTCAAGGTGTGTTGTGGGAGGTAATGCTTTTTTTCCACAGACCTTTCCTGACTTCTAAATTTGGAAGTGGTGGGAAGTGATGGAAAATGGCACATTTTCCTTTTTCCGTGCTTGACCCTGTCCACACAACCTATGACATGACATCACCAGACTGTTCCAGTGGCCACACCTATGCCCAGAGAAATGAGACGTTAATGCAGTGGGTTGGAAAGTCCTTTACATGTGGTGTGAGCTGGGAGCCTGCGTGTTCAACTCCAGAGCTATAAGCTTTGCCTTAAACCATGGCCTTTCCCAGACAGAGGTGCAGTTTCAGAGATTTACAGATTCCCCCTTTAATTTAAAAGAACAAAACCAATGTCAAAGATATAAAGAAATAGCTTTGATGAAAACAAAAGTGATTTCAACTTGTGCTTATCTGGAGATTTTCTAGGAAAAACAAGACTCACAGTTGGATTTGTTTTTAAAACAACCAGTCCCTCGGGAAGGAAGCACCTGAGGGGGGGAAATTGAAAGGCAGAAAACCCTTAAGAATTTTGTGTACATTTTTATTAGATCTGTATTAGGGCAAGGAATATGGATTGGACTGTGTATTTGTAGACATGTTCAGGAAACATGTTTTCTAATCCACATACTCATATAGGACAGGCATTTAATATAGATTTATAATAAATACAGTTTGGTGGTACGCATCTCCCACAAGACTGAGAGCTGTCATATAAAATGAGACTGTAGGACTGGATTTGTATCTTTATTTCTGTGTATAATGAATTGAGAACAGCATTTCAGATAACCATAGGTGACAGGATGAATCTCAAAGGGATAATCAAATTTCAGCTGCTAATATAGTAACAGCAGTAAAAGTAAGCATACTTCAAGAGCTTTCTTTGTTAAAAATAAAAGGCACCCAAGCTGTATCAGTACAAATTGAGAGGGGCTTTTACACACCTTCTGAAACTGCAGTCCACCAAGGAACCTTTCACAATTTAAACATAGAAAGTAGTTGTTGCTGAAAAACCCATGTACTACAAGAGTGGAGGAAATGTTCGTATGTTGTTGACTTTGGGATGTCAGCTGAGGTAGACTGAACCGCTGTTGTCAAAATACTGTTATACGTATGTTTGTTGCTGTACATGCTGGTGACATCAAAATTCTGTGTTTGCATGAGAACTTTGTGGTTTGGAATTCTTCAAGACTTCAGCCAGAACAGATGTCACTTTGAAAAATATCTAATGTCAGGTCAAAGGAGAGGGGCTGCTCCAAGTCCTATCGTCATATAAATGAAAATGAAACATTTAAGTAGAACAAAAGATATGAGATATTTTAGTTAGTTTTGCTTCAAAGAGTGTGAACCAGCTGCTTTTTCCTTTTTTCTTTGAAAAAACAGTGTTTCAAAATAAGAGTTGTCATGAGAAAATGATATTCAAGCCAGTTCTTAGCCCTTGAAAAATGTTACTATAGAAAAAAAACACAGGTTATTTTCAGACAGTCTACCTCTTGAAAACTTTCCAGCAGAGCTGCTGCATGTGCACTGGGAGAAATAGAATGAGAATAGCCAGAGATATGTACAACATACAGACTAAAAATGCATAACTGGAATAACAGAGGGAAAACTAGGAGAGGAGTGGAAGACTAAATACATTTGGGGTCAAATCATACATACTAGTGTTATTCAGTTCTTAGATAATATGCATAGGGACATGCATAGCTAATTTTCATTAGCAGTTAGCCCTGAGGCTGTGACTGTCCCTCTCTGTTATCGACATTTTCTTGTCTTTGTAACCTCTGTGTTGCGGTAGTGTAACTGGCTTGAGTAAACCCTTAAAGATCCCTGAAGTAAGTAGTACCACTGCATACTTGTGTGCCTCTGGATGGGGTGTCCAAGGTGGACTACCAGCTTTATGATGGATACAGGCATATCCAAAAATGTCTTTCCCCCTGCCTTGGGACAACCTGTCTGCTGGATCCAGCCGCTTTGGAGCTCCTGGGAGCTGAACTCCCTAAAGCTAGTAGCATGTTAGTTTAGTTTAAGTTCTCCATCATGCCTGCCCTCACAACCAATGTGGCCACATCTGAGTGGGCTGTAGAGTGCACTGATCACCCTACCATTTTGGTTAAGCTGTTGATCGACTTGTAGCAATATCTGAAGGAAATGGCCAGGTCTGCTCTGGGGAGATGCAGTGTAGCTGGCGCGCTTCAGCTAACTCCTTGTTCAACACAGTTTTGTTCTAAGCATGGAGAGTCACATACGGAACGTGCTGACTTTTAGTGGCTGTTTTATAAATTAACCATATATCTTGAAAGAAACAGAGGCATGAGGCAACTCTTCCAACCTGCTGAATTGTTTATCCAATATCAAAATTTATTAATGTTCATATGCCAACACCTCATTTTTTTGGAGGCAGTCCTGTCTAGATAGGCTTTCTCCCTCTTTTCCTTGTTCTTTGTCTCCTTACTAGAGGCACAGAAGGGCATTTCCCTCTAAGCTGATCTCACTCACATGACCTGTATAATAAAAAGGGCTGCCTGGAAGAGTGCTCCTAAAAGACAGGTATCTGTTTCCTAGCCCCAGGCATTTAGCATGGGTAAGCATCACAGAAAACTCCACCTTTAGCATGTAAAAGCATTTAGTACCCACTGCCTGCAGGCATAAGCAAGCAAGTGAAACACAACGCTGAAAAATATTGTAATTTTATGTTCCACAAAGCTACAACATAATAAACTCCCCTCCCCCTGATTCCAATGAAACAATTGATAAAGAATAATTTCCTTTGGAGGTAGTAAATTGTTCACAAGGGGCAGCAATAAATATGAACCTCCTGTAGATCACTGTTGTGGAGTGACTTGAAAGTATTGATGGTAACCAGTCTACTTCCAAAGTAGGCAAGTGCCCTGCTGCAGAAACTACTATCACAACTGACATCCATCCCAATTACACAAGAAGAGAGGCCTTGAGCTAAGGGACATGGAGTCCAAATTACCCTTTTAGCTACAGAGGTGTTTGCTGTCTGTCCAGATTAAGGCAGTGTTGGGATGTTGTTGAGAAATCACCAATTGTCCTGTACATATTGGGTGAATAAAGAAAAGAAAGGAATCTCCATGGATACTAATCCTCCATCTTTTATAATACTAGCCACACTGTTCCTTTCTTTCTTTTTTACCTTTATGAATATACTGTATTTCTGCATGTTTTCAGTTCAGGAACACTTTGTGTTTTAAAGCTCATTGTGCCCTAACAGATGAGCACACTATGTTGCCCAGCAGACACTGACTTTTCTTGTTGATCTTGTCCTCTGTTAGTATGAAATCATATAAGCCTCTCCGCCCTGGGCAGCATCAGCTTTTAGTAACTGTGAATATTTAGGAAGACTTTGCACCAGTCACTACTATTTGCAAATTAAAAGCTCGTCTAATTCACTGAAAAACGGAGTGAAACATTGCTTGCTTCGAAGTAAAGGTACCCCTGACCTTAGTGTGCCCAAAATTATATATAGGCTGTTTGTAAATACATGTGTTTATTTGTTATTAGTAATCTGAGCCTATTTGCTACAGAGGCTGAAATAAATCAGTGGCGAGGTACTAGATGATAGTGATACATATACATACAGATAAACTAATTTCCAGAGATTAAAGGAGAGTAAATTTCCTAGCTGAACTGTAAATTTCACCACCCACCTGTGGGGTGTGTAAATATAGATATTGGGTGGGAAGCAGGTTTTATTTTACTGCTGACGTGATGCAGTGATGAACTCTGACATGTTGCTGACTGTGGTTACTTGATAAGTGTAAGATGTGAAAAGCCAGCAATAACACTAGATGGTATCAGATCTCTAAAATAATATGTGTTTGAAGGTGTTAGGTATAAATATGGCAGTACAAAAATAAAAACAGGCAAAAGTATAGTTCATTCATGGAGGGAAAGAAACATCACAGGAAACAGATCTTTCTTTTTCTGTAGACTTTTAACAAGGAAATTGAGCACTAAAAAACAACTTTAAAATTATGTTTAATATTCTGGTAAAGCCAAGTGATGTGCTGCCAGAATTTTAACAGGAAAAGCTTCTGAGAAGTTCTCATCCTTAGCTGCTGACCTTCATGACGCCACCTGAGCGAGACCATTCTCTCTCCATCTTTGCCTCACAGACCAGCAATTACTTGTCCTCCTTCCTTACCTCCCACTGCCTTGGCTGCTACTGCCTGTGCTACAGATGCCCTCTACAACCAGGCTAGGGCTGTATCTAAACAGAGAGTGGTGTTGGCCAGGGCTCACCCACATCTCTCAGTTCTGAATGCTTTTGAAAAAAGCTGTAAAAAATAATTGACAAAAAAAAATTTAAATAAAATAGCATTCTTGTATTTTACCTTGAGTCATCAGACTACATGCAAACATCTTTTACTGGTCCAAATCAGTAAAGAGTTATTTGGGCCAAATCACCCTTGATGACTTGTTTAACCAGTTGTCTAGAGAGCAAGTTTCATGGCCTCATGTCATTCAGACCAAGATTCCTCCAGGTGCTTATGTGCTCACCTGCCTTCACCTGTCATATAGATGTCTCATGAGAGGATTTTCTTTTTTTATCTGGCTTTGGGTGGACCAGCGTGATATACTGTTACTTTTCTGCATTATGTTCTGCAGCTTCCAATTTCTTTCATTGGAGTAAGTCACCATGTTCAGGATTTATTTGCTAAAAAAATTATCTAGATTTCTTGGATACCCAAAATGTGTGCAATGACTTAAAGCTTCAGACCCAGAGCAGAAAGAATACATCTGTTCCTCCATCAAGAGACCACATTATGCAGAGAAGTGAAACTGGGTCAAATTTCTGGGCACTGTAAGTTAGAGCAGCTTCTTTGAAGTGAATGGACTTAGACCAATGAACACCAGCTAAGGACCTGCTTTGCCGAATTCCTGGTGAGTGTGACAGGGCTGCCTAATGAGACTCAGTGGAGAAGGGACTGTAAATGAAGGGATCTAAATAAGTGATGCTAACCCATCTACACTGCTTAAAATTGTTCTGGCTGATAATACAGTTCTTAAGATCAAAGACAGGACAAGCAGGGTATATCAGAAGTCCTTCTGGCTTGGGGAATCCTAGGGAAGAACTGTAGGCTTCCCGTCTCTGCTCTCTGCTGCAGCTGCCTTTGCCCTGGTTACAGTGCTGGAAGTTCCTCTTATTTCTTACAAGCAGTGCGTGTGTTTTCTCCTGCCCTCACTTGCATTGCTGCAGCTAGAAAGGATCATGAGCATTTCCATCTCTCCTCATCTCCACTGATTTTGCTTTCCCTAATGGCAAAGCCACAGGGGTACAAATGGAGCGTGGATGCTGTGTGGAGTCGCAGCGGGGGTGGAGGGTGGGCCAAGACGTTTGGTGGTAAACATGGATTATGGGGATCTCCAATTACTATGTCAGACATCTTAAAAATATCCTGATTATCAGAAAGTGCTTAGTGTTTTCTGGAAAAAGAGTTCCTTTAAAATGCTTCTGGTTGAGCACCCAAGAGCAGAAGGAATTTTGTAAAGGGTTGGCCTTGTCTTGTGCTGGTGTGAACAACTGCCCCTGGAGCTCAGCTGGGCCAGGTGGGCTCGCAGACACCATCGGGAAGCCCTCTGCACAGGAAACTCAACATAAAAGCAAAGGCTGAACAGGTGAGTAATGAAAAACAAGGCAAGCCCATGTGCCTTACAAATAGCAGTACCAAAAGGTTAGGGCCGTTACCAGGGCTTTCACGTTAAAGTTACGTTCCCTGAATCAGAGACCTGCTCCAGGATGTCTCTGAACTGTTACCTGGAGTAGGGACACAGAAGCGAATAGAAAAGGGAAAGTTCCCATATCGAATGCCATCTTGTTGCTTTGACCAGTCACCTTTTAAATATTTATGTTTTATTTTTATCTGCGTATTAGTGAGACATTATTTGTGCACAGGCTGTTAAAAACAGTTCTAAGGGAAACACACTTCCAGCTGGTTTCCTCCTGTTTTCCATCTGCTGTGTGTATGTGTCTTTGGAGGCATTTAACTGTTTCTTGTCATGGTAATTGGTATTTTTTCAGTAGTGAAGGTGGGAGGGGTGGAGGAGAGAAACCCTAAGGCATCTGTGTTTGTGCTCGGTTGATCTAAAAGAGATTATCCTGGTTATTTCCTAATAAACATTAGGTACTTTAAAAAAGATGGTATGGGACAGGGGAAGGGTATCAAACATCAAGTAACATTAAGTTTTTAAGAGTTAACTTCCCTAAATTGTATCCTTGTATTCTTCTATTTATGCATCGCTACTTTTTCCCCATTTAATCTTAAATATGTAAATCCTCAATTTATCTGGAATTACTTAGTGAAAGGCTGATGTGTGAGTGTGGCAGATTATAATATTCCATCGCCACCCCTGATCCTCTTTACCTCTTATTCTTTTCATAGCAGATCAAAAAAAGCTGTATGCGTGCCACAAGAATATATTATTTTAAGAGACTTGGACTTAGAAATTGATTTCCTTGATGAGAAAAGGAAAAGTCTCCTTCTGACCTGAAGGGTCACTTCATAATCCTGTCACTCTACATCAAAAAAGCTTTTTTTTTTTTTCTTTTACTAGAAGATGAGACTATTTCTGAAAAGGAATTAATTTTTCAGATACAGTGAAAACGATGACTTAAAGAGACTTAGCAGATGATAGAGGGCTGTCCTATTCAGAATACATCTCTTGTGATTAGAACAAGCTCTGAATATATTTTAGGGTCAGGCAGTTTTAGATAGAGAGTGGGATTTGTACTTTGGGATGAAACTGATCTTATATTTTTATCGAAGTACTTAAGGTTTAAGCTGTAGTCTTCTCCTTTTTTGCAAAGGGATTTCACCGGTTTTTGTAATGGGGATTGGTGCAAGCAGCCAATAATTTCTATGTATGGATTTTAGTTAATAGGATGTTTGAAATGAAATGACTTTCATCACCAATAATTAGGTTCAGCTACTAATACTTCTTTCATGGTACTTTTCTTAACAGAAAGCACCTGATACCAATGTAGACTTTCATAATCTATTTTATTTATGTAATTACTGAAAAAGTGGTAAGGAAATTCCTCTAAACCATATGCTTAAAACCCAGCAGTCTCAAATATTGTTATGCATTAATAGCACATGGCTGATGTATGTATGCACAATACACACAGGTGCATATATGTACATGTCTGATCCTGTGTGGAGACATGTGAAATGCTGGGTTTATATGTGTATTTAAAACAAAAATAAAATTATGAGATGTACAATATATGACATATAATTTAAGATATATAATATAAGGGATAAAACATAAAATACAATATATAATTTAATATTTAGCAGGTATATTTTGGTGCATATATAGTATTAGTGTGTATATTAATTATACATTGTATATTATACATATGTAACCATTTGATAATTATATCATAGGAATAGTCAAAAGCTCTGAACAAGAGGCTCAAAACATTTTAAACAGCTTAAAAGCTTTTGTGCAGGTGTACTATAAAAATGGAAGGTCACTGCTCTGAAGACCTCAGGATTATAATTTGTTTGTTTAGTGATAATTATGGCAAGGTATTGTATATCTTTAACATAAAGTATCTAAAGAGAAATGCAAATTCCCTTTCTGCAGATAAATTGGCGATTGTCTGGACTATCTGTTAGATGTTCTAATCGCTGGTCTGAAGGCAGCAGCAAAATATTGCCCACTGGTAAAACTGTGCTTGTGATGACGTGAGGTCCTAAAGCAAAATCCATTGTTGAATAAGTAAAGAGATTTTTTAATTTGAGAACTATCCTACCAGGAGAATTTTTCTTGTTTTGCTAGGCTTTTAAAATCTAACAATTTATGAACGTTTAGGGAAGGTTGCTACCTTATGTTACTGGCTGCATTTAGAGATCGGCAGAGAGCTCTATCGCATTTAGGAGCTGCAAAGCCAAAGTAAATCTGCGGCATGAGCTTTTTGCTGGTGATTCCTGTACAAGTCTGGCCCCTAGATGCTGATGATAGCTTCAAATTGTAACCAGAGGATCCCGACTGCTAAATTGGGTTGAACTGAAAAGCAGGGTTTTAGTCTAATAATCAAGTTTAGATCTGATACTCCCACAGGAATTTGGTGAGAGGAGCTGATATTTTTAACCATTTTCACTGTGTTCAAGGTAGTGGAGGTCTGTGAGGATTTTGGAAATGTGGTAAAAGCCCTAATTTAAATATAAGGACTGCGTCTATATATAAACCAGATTATATAGCCTTTACTAACAGACAATATTTGCATGAGTTGAATTTTCTGAACCTTGGAAATATAACTGTAAGTCTTCGAGTAGTAAGTAGAACTAAAATACAGGGAAGTTGTGAGGTTCTCCAGGGCAAAACAGGAAACAGGAAAAACGATGCTTTCACCCAGGGAAACATGAAAGCTGGACATGCCCAGGTACCTGCGTGGGGAAAGAAGCGTTCAAAATGGGGAGTCCAAGGGCAGTTTCCCACTCTCAGCCATGTCCTGCAGAGCTGTTCAAAAGGCAGAGCTGCGTTTGCTTAATGGACAAGAAAAAAGAAAAATCCCGGGGTGAAAACTCTTCTACCCTGGGATGAATTCAGGGAGTTCGGGGTTGCTTTCTCCGATGCGCTCTCTTGCAGTCATTTTTAATTTCACAAGTGCTAGGTGCAGTCTGATTTGAAGTGCTCACGCAGACTGGGATACGGCGCCTTTCCCCCTCGCTGGAGCCCCCCCATCTCGGGGCTCCTTTATTCGGGACGTCAGAGCGCACCCATCACCATGGCACTCACGTGCCCTCCGACAGCACGCCGAACAACGCGACCAGCATCTGTCGGGGCCGCGCGTCCTTTCTTCCACAGCCGCCCCTGAACTCGATCCATCCTGCCCTCTGCCTGACCTCTTCCCAAAGCTTCTCGCTCCCCACCACCCGGGTGCCCCGGCTGAGCTCCGCTTTTCAAACTGTCGCCCTTGGAAGTGCCTCCCCACCCTCCGCATCGGCTGCGAGACGGAGCCGGCAAGGAGCAATCTTGCCACGTGAACTTCCCTTTGTTTTTCGTTGCGCTTAAGACTGACCGTCTCCCTAGTAACTTTTGTGGCACTATATGTGGAGGAGCTCATTATGTAAAACATACATTTTCCTCCCTGCTAAAACTCCACGGAGTGTTGCTCAGAGCGTTTCAGCGGCTGCACATTATACCAGGATATTAACCCCGCCACAGCCCTCTATTTATCAGCTCGTACATCACTGCACCGTAGAGCGGCTCTAAAGATTGCTGAAATACAAACTTACTGCATTTGATCCCAGCGGAAGCTGGATGCAGCTGCTCTCTGAGCCAGCTCTCAGAGCCGAGCCTTCAGAGCTCTTCTACCTATATTTGATCAACAACGCTAAACCTCCAAGTACAATGCATAAATATTGAAATGTATTGCGAAAATAAAACCATCCCACCTCACTGAGAAGGCTAATGGCTGGAAGCGGTACAGTGGTGCAGGATTTTCCTATTGTCTCAACAGAGGGGAAAAAGTTGATTTCGAGAATGATTTGCACGTACCAGTTCCCTGAAAAGAAAAATGTGGGGCCAGTTCCATAGTTTCCGAATGAAATCTAACTTTCAGCCAAAAATTGAGCTGTCCAGGTTGACAACATTCAGGAAACTGTGCTTTTCTGGAGAGATGACTGCAGTGGCAAAGATAAACCGGCAGGAAGGTTTCTTTGGAATGATATGAACTTAATGAATCATATCCACATAAAAAAATTCCCAGCTGGTTTTAAATTTCAGGGAGATTTAAGTGACAAAAGATATTTTCCCTGTCCCTTTAGATGTGTATTAGAGATGAGAGGCCTTAAATAAGCCCTCCTGGGAACCAAGCTTTCCTTTTTCTTTAATTTGTTTTAAAGAAAGAAAAGAGCTAGGCATGCCTCTGAGTCTCAGACATGTATAATTAGTTATTTGCTATTACTGGACTTTTATAATTGTCTACTCCTACTCTTTTTATATTAAATTATTTTAGTTTTTTTAAACCCAAGCTAACAACAAGCTATATGTCCACCCCCCCCCCCCAAAAAAA
>Ga0065711_1041055_pt1 | contig 16445 bp, 11 predicted proteins | sample Hoacrofraction12_FD_59098 | JGI IMG/M metagenome (GOLD analysis project Ga0065711, IMG submission 59098) | Hoatzin crop microbial communities from Cojedes, Venezuela - Epithelial fraction 12 v2 (version 2) | ecosystem: Host-associated > Birds > Digestive system > Esophagus > Crop | place...
CTGTGGGTCATCTAGTCCAACCCTCCTGCCAAAGCAGGGTCACCTACAGCAGGCTGCAGAGGACCTTGTCCAGGCGGGTCTTGAATATCTCCAGAGAAGGAGAATCCACCACCTCCCTGGGCAGCCTGTTCCAGTGCTCTGTCACCCTCAGAGTGAAGTAATTCTTCTGTCTGGCTTTGTGGCTCTCACGACAGAAGCAGAGTTACCAACAGCAGTACCCACAATCCTGAACTCCTATACTACATTTTTTTGACCGAGGCAGCACTAACACATGACAGTGAACCTGAAGATAGAAACTCTAATGTAAGACAGCATAGATGGAAGTGTATGAAAAAGCTCTGAACTAGGGAACACAAAGAACTAACAACGCAAGATAAAAAATGTTATTTCTATGTCTTAAGCAAATCATCGACGAGGAAATGTAAAAACTTTCTCTAATAGCACCTCATAAGTGGAGGATGCTACTCTGCGATACGGGGTCTCTCTTTGAAGATTCAGTAATTGACCCACAACACAAGATAGCGTATATTTAAACACAAATGTTAGATTTTTTTAAGGGGCTCTTTTGGTGGGGTGTGTTTTGGTTTTGTTTTTTTTAAGAATTTCTTCTCTGCTTCCTCCTAGGTATTCTGCAGAACTACACTCTTGGTAGTCTAGCAGTATTTTACAAAAAAACCCAAAACCGTTTACTTATCAGTACCAAACTAAAAATTGCATCTATCTGCAAGAAGAGTTATCCAAGGCTGAGTTCCCACATTTTGATTGCTTTACAGGCCCCTTCACAATCTTTGTTCTATATCCTCTGAGAAGTGTGGATAAGTGATTCATACCCTCTTCCAACCTGTCTTGTAATACACTTGGATATTTATCACATGTACTCATGCCCTCTTTTCCAGAGGGAGATGTCTTGAGAATTTTTTATCACTGTTTTGTAGTAATTTTCAATTGTTCTAATTTCTTCCTAATTTGTTCAACTGATTTAATAAACTATTATACTCTCTACAGGAACACAGAATCCTAGACACAATAATAACCACAAAATTTTCTTACAATACTAGATAAGAGCAATAAAAATCAATCCATGAATACTGAGAAACATAATTCAATTATCTGAAATGCATATTTTCAAAATTATGAATTTATCTTTCCTAGAATATTACTGAATATTACTAGAATAAGACTGACTATTGGTCAGGGAACACTTTACATACTTATTTTTGTTCTGTTTCACAATAACGTTCTGCGTTATGAAGCTCCTACTAGTGATTCAGGTAAACACGTTACCTGAGGACACCTCCTTCCACCTCACCCACATTCCTCTGCTTTTTTTAAGTTTAATTAAAGAATATTTGTTTATGGCCAGAAAACAGTCCCAGATTCCTGGTAACAGACCTGGCTTCAAAACATCATGTAACACAAAATTTTTGTTTTCTGCCTTTTAAACCCAGTCTTTGCCAGATATTTAAGCCCTATGGAAGTTGTCATAAATGCTGAGTTATATTTCTGTGATAATGAGCTTTCAGAAAAAAAAGAAATACACAGCTCATTGATCTTGTCAATGCTTAAAAATATACTGGTAAACAACTTTTTAATGTTAAAAAGAACATCTTCCCTTTGCACATATAACACTCTAGAGAATTAATTTACAACTTCAAAGGAACCAAAAGCACAGCTAACATACCCAAAGGAACCCATAATTCTTGGATACCTTTAGGAAAAAAAAACACACCTTGCTGAATCAAAGGCAAAATCCAAGACAATAAAAACTTTAAAAAGCAAGCAGCAAATCTGAAAACCACTTGTAGAAATCCTGGGAGAAAGCTCTTAAATCATAAATGTTTCTCAAAACAAAATTGTTCTGGTATGGTTCATTTAATTTCATGCAGAACATAAATAAACCGAATACTTTATACATCAGACAAACCTGGCCCAAAGGCCAAAGAATCCGACAACTACATTTCTTCTCAGAAGAAATCAGGACGTGGATATCTCAGATGAAGGTATATACAGCTGGCATGCTGCCAGCAATGAGTGTAGCATAGCAATTTCTGTAATTAACCGACATGGCAGTAAGCTTTTGTGCAAACTGCAGATTCACCCCAGCCCAGCACTGGGTACTGAAAGTGAACTGTTTTCACAGTTGCATTAAGTGTAGGTTCTTAGTGGGGACAGCAAAACAATTAACAGGTGTAAGTTGGGACATCTCATCACAGTTTTTGCAACGAAGATTTTTCCTGAAGTTGCCCCCCAACTGAAGTGCTGTATCTGAGTACATACGTCACCTTCAACTTCTTCTGTACAAAGTTGGGAAGAACTATGACACCACCTGACAAATCCATGTAGAAAAATGAAGGTTTAACACTAAGATTTGACACTTAGCCCGGCCAGATCTAAGAGTGACAAAATACACTCCTGCTGGTGAACAAATTGTTGTAACTTCTGGTATGCAATATAATATAAATAGAACTGCAGCTGGTAATAAAAACAAGTGTCTCTAGCCACTAACTACTACACAATGGATATGAGCCCAATAAATCTAGTGCTTTAATACTTGGTGGCAATACTTCAGTCTCACCAGGGCCCAGGACCATCTGTAAGAGAGTATCAGATCATTTAATGGATTCTGATCAATGAAATTACTGTCACGGTCAGCACTTGTCTAGACCAGTTAGTTCTGATTTCTCATTACACTTTCCAGGAATTAATGTTTGTGGGATATCAAGATTACCACTGACAATTAAAGAGGCTAACAGATAAAATAGTAGCTCAACTTCAGATATATCCTGGCATCGACAGTCTCTCACATAAATCAGCATTCAGTCTGGACTCACTGTGGATTTACATACTTTTAAGTACCAATATGACCAATAATAAAAACTTGGAAATGTAAAAACAACTGTTTCACTGGAGGAAGTGCAGGAGGGAGATAATGATGCATCAGAGAGTGAAGGAGCAAGTGCACGAGGTAAGTCAGATGACAAATAGAGAGGCCTATACAAATCAGACAACGTTTCAATTGCTGACAGCTTAGGCCACAACCCACAGGAATTGTGTCGCTTCCTAGTAAACGTTACTTAGGAGACAGCAAGACAACAGAGATAGCGATGAGAAACTCCTATAGCGCCAAAACCTTACCAAGGAAGCAGCCACACTTTCTCATCTGAGAAATGTCCATCTTCTCCTGAAATCTTTACACCACCCAAACCTCCCAGCACCAGCAGCTACTTGCTCACTGCAAGGCAACAGCTCCTAGTCACTGCGCCTGCTCACTTTATTTTTGCAGACAGAGCTGTCAAACACTGTTTTGCTCTGTGTTGCCAGCGCAAGTGCAAATGTGCATACAGGTTAGCAGACAATCTGTACAGTTAAGAGGTAGATCAGTTGAGTTACAACAGAACGTTTGACTACCAGAAATTGTTTGTTCAATTTAAGACATAATAGGAAGAACAGAATGAAGAACAGAAGAGGTGCACACTTTGGTACCACTGCAGATTAAGACAAAGAAAAAAAAAAGAAATGAAAACATTTTAAATGTCATGCTTCAAGTTACTGTCACCAGAACATCAAAAAATACTTAAGATTTGGGATGTATATAATTATCAGCAATGTCTGTTCTGTTCCCAGTCAGCAATTACAGCTTAAACATTCCCAAGATCAATCATTAGTCTTACGACTCATAATCAAAGTGCCAAGAGACACAATTTGAGAATGCAAAACAATCCTCTGGTCTACTGTTGAAAACATGAGACTGGGGCTTAGAACACCGGAGTTCTATTACTATTGGACTCAATAGCACTGGACAAGTCACCTCATAGTCCTAAGAGTTTCCATTCGTACTGTATGATCATCTTCTTTGTTCTCTGTGTGAAAAGATATTTTGAGAACTAGTGACAGAATGTGTTTAATAGAAGTCAGAGAGTATCATCACCTTGTTACAGCTGCATCTCGGCTAAATATCTAGCAATAACCTTCATTAAAAAAAGTTTCCACAAAACCTTTATCTGTTAATAAAAAAAAAAAATCTCACCAACAAAAGATTTAAGCTTGCTATATCCTTCCAGATTATGGCATTCATAGACTCTCAAAATATCTGAAGAGTTGCAAATACACAAGGTACACACCAAGGCGACATTTTATTTACTTTTTGGATGAGGATCCAAAACATTCAGAAAATAGGCATTCATGTTTTGCTTTATAGATACTGTGCACACCACAGGAAGACCTATCAAATGTAGCACAGTTTTATGCCTTCTTTTGGGTAAAAGATCGAGGTGAACAGAAACAATATTCTCAGTTTAACCGCTAAGCCTACTTCTAGAAGCAACAACACTAGCTGAACTTTAACAACCCCATCCGTCTCAGCTACAAGATTCAAATACTAACACTTTCACTTACCTATCATTAAAGGCAAGATGAAATACCTCAGTGGGAAAATCATCCCCCTGCAGCATTCAGACAGAGTTTACACAGCTCTGCATTAAAGTCTTTTATGATGGTATCAAGGTACATACACGTCTTTCTTTTGACTGAACAAAAGAGAATATCCCATCCAGAGACGAAAGCTGTATTGCACGCCTCCTCACAAAGATCCTCAAACGCAATTGCTATTCTGTACTATTACACCTAAAATACTAAAAGAGGACACAGTACATATGACCATTTCCAGCATTTACTGACAGCCTCAGACGGAAAATAATTTTGAGGTGTCCCAATTTTGAAAGATCAGAATCAAACTGGATACAAAATTCTAGTAGGCCTGAAATTCTGCATTTGCAAAATGTTTAAGTATAAACATTTGTATTTTATTTTGAAGAAGCACAACTAAGAAAGACTGATTTACCTTAAGCTTGTATGTGTCTCTTGCTTGGCTTATATTAGACAAATACTTGCCATGAACTCTACTGTGCAGAATCTGCCATTGCCACGCCTGCAAACCAAAGAGTAAAAATATGCTCAATTATTATTATTTTTGTTTGTAATATGTACACGGTCAAATCCTTTGCAGAAGTAAAGGTATGCAAGTCTCAAATTACACTCATTTACATCTGCAATGAACTGGAGTCAATGCTCTATTTTAAGCAATGAATATTGATTCAAATTACTTTCAACAGCAAATGATTTTCATTAACACTTCAAGAGATTTAATATTGGGTCTGTAGACCTGAAGCTTTAAAAAATATTTCATAGTATTTCTTTTTCTTCATCAGACGCAAACACTGGCATTGCTGTGGAAATATTAACTTAAGAATGTCCTGACTTCTGTTCAAAATCCAAATAAAATAAAATCTAACCATTTCACTGCAAAGCAGTTCTTCCTAAGCTTCTACTCCAGCTCTCTGAAGGTTCCTCAATTGTCCTCATTTACAGCATCATTTGTATACACTTTGGTTTCTTTTTTGCAATATTTACCCCCCTCTTCAATACCGTTATATAGTATCTGAAGCAATACAAATCATTGTAAAAAACATAAAAAAATTCTGCATTAATTTACAACCTAGTACCTACTGAAAACACATCAACGCGTAAACACGTGCAGCACCGTGCAGCATTATTTTTGCCTGAAGACCATTCACAAATGTAATGCCACACTTAAGATGAACTTTTCTCTGTCTGGAAAAGCCTAACTTTCATTCTTACTTACGAACATCTAAAGATGACTAATAGAACCTTTCCTACTGATATCAGCAGCTTTTTACTCCAAACTATCCTCATGGCTCATTTTGTGACCCTGAAACACCTCCTCCAGGCTGCTCACCTGCGGTGACTGATGCTCACTGGCTCTTGTGGTAGTGCAGCTTCGCTTGCTCCTCTCTCTTCCCCAGGCCTCAGAAACCCTCCTTGCTGTACAAGGCTGAACTTGTCACCCAATCTTAGACTTGAGCTGGGTGGGGGGAGAAGGGGGTGGGAAGGATCAAGAGTGTCGATGCACTTTGCCAAGAACTAGACTTAGTACTTGCTTGTAGTTTTATGCACGTATTTTCAGACGTTCTTCACTCACGCACTTCTCCATCAATTCTTTCCACTCACTTTTCCTGGAAGGCACAGTATGACATCAGCTGGTTTCCACTGCTAGCAGGAGCAGACTCCAGAAACTTTATGACAAAAACAAGTGCTATAAATACAGTTTTGACTGCATGAGGACTCAAAATAGACATAAAATTCTCTTATATATCTTGCTGGATTCTCAGGGTTTCTATACCTCGTATCTGGAGGTTCCTTGCACTTCCTGACTCAAAACCTCACAAGTAACACTCTATGTGGCACATTGTCTTCTCTCTGTCCTCACATTGGGAAAGTTCACCAATTTCTTCCCAAACAGCAGGCTTCTTTGTACAGCACCATCAAACACAGCATGTATCAAATACTGCATTCATAAAAAAATACGTTACGACAACGTTTAGTACGTCCCTATTTAGAACCAAATTATATGTGCATGTGCCACAGCAGGTAACACACGCAAACAATTCTTATTTCATTTTTTTTGAGTTATATTACTAGAGAAGACTGGATATAAACTCTCCTTAATGATTAGACAGAAACGGGGTGAAAATACAAAGGAATAGATCAAGATACTCCTACTGTAGATCCAGTTTAAGCCAATGCTTTTTTCAAAACAGAGCACAACTCTTTCCTTACCACCTATCCATCCCCACCTCTGTATAACAAGCCTGAGAAAGGAAACGATCCAGGTGTGACCTAGACTACCAACAACAGGAAAATAATAGTTTTAATGCACACATGTTCCCTGATTCAATTCACTGCACAGCCACTCAGATGCTCCTGGCAGCACAAAAGCAAGAGGAAATGCATGAAAGATGGAACAAGCCTCTTTCACAGCAATATTGGCATATGCTCATTCAAAATGCTCGTGGAACTACATCATCAGATTTAGGTGCCAAATTTCACATCATTAATTCGCTACTGATTAATCCTTTTTAAAGGCCCCAAGTGATAAATAAGGCTTCCACTACCTCTGTTAGGAAAACACTATACTTGTAAAAAGCACGTGCGTGTTCTTCCATATAATCACCTTTACTGTCCCAATTCTTTGTCAGTGGACTGCCTCCGATATTTAAAGACATGTCACTCCCTATTCTTGATTAAACTATATGACTCAGTTTTCTAAAATCACAAGTAAATCCTTTTCAACTTTCACTTTTCACTAATAAGTTTAATATCATTAATTGTTTTTCAACAGCAATTATAAGTTTAACTAACTTCAAATGAACAGTGGTCTTAATTCCAAATTCCTGTAATCTTCCCACATGTCCACACTTAACCTAACTTTATTATTGAACTGCATGATTATGGCATTAAAAAAAAGAAAGGAATTATTTTTGTAAACAAAAAAAGCAGTAAGGTAAGAAGAAAATAAGTAATTACTGCTTCCTGTGGAATTTCAGGACCTTCAAAGGATGTCAGACGAAAGTTCATTTCTCGTGTGTCTAACCTTGAGAAAACCTTTTCTGCAAACAGGATAATTACCCAGTAATCCATTCTGAGTTGACTGTCTTTTCTCCCTTAAACTCAAAGCACACATGGCAAAGATAATTTCCTGTCCTCACACATCTAAAGCATTATATTTTGCTACATGAATCACTTGAACTCCTGGAAATAGGCAGAGCACTAAGTTACCGTTTTTGCACTAGTGGGCAATAAATGCAAGACAACTTTATTACTTACGTAGCTCAAAGCATCTGTCTTCCAAGAAACACAACTGACAGCTTAGCTTAGCTCTGAATAATATCACTTTTTTACATATTGCTTCAGGAATATTCTTCCAAAATGGAAGACTCGCATACCCTAGTGCCATTCTGTAGCCTAGCTTTGTCTTCCATCTACTCAATGCACTTAGTGAACATGTATTTCTTCAGTGTTCTACCCATTTATCATGACATCTTTCACAGAACAGACAAACAACATTTTTAAGCATGCAACAGTGTACTTCCACGAGGCCTCTGAAACTGCCTAACCATATTCCTGCTACAAGTCTACAAGCAAAAATCCAGTTTGCTACCAGAAAACATTTTAAAGTAGAGGAATTATACATCCCTGATCACTGGCATCAATTAGTACCTGCTTTTAATTGGTGGTGTAGACTCAGAAACAGTTTAGATTATGTTTTTGCCACTTTGCTCTGGCCAGTACAAATGAAAGATGTCAACTGGGGAGTCAGGAAGTGGAAAGGTGGAAAGAAAGGCAGAGGTCTTTAAAAGGATGTGAGAACTGAGAAACATGTCAGAGCACTTAAGACAAGCTTAAAGTCCCAGAAGCTGCACATTCACAATGAATTCCATAGGTTTTCCAGATGAAGATAGAACAACTACTGCAGTATGTCCCCACTAAACAAAGAACGATCAGAAAACAGCCACACAACAAAGATGCTTGAGTTCAAGCAGTTCAAGAATCAGATGACCCTCTGTCACATATCAACCACAGTTCCCTGCCTGCCCACACAGTGCGATTCAGACATTGCTGGGCAGCTGAGATCCCCCAATTTGCCTCCAAAATTTGCTTCTTCCAAATTTGAGATACACGCGGCTTTCTCAGGAGGAAATACACTGAAGACACTGCGGTGGTAGGAAAGCAAAATAAGTCAGACTGAGCTTACGGAACACGGTCCTCAAGAATGATTTTAGCAAGACGCTGCCTTCTGTTCCACAAGAGAAATAATGTTTTCCTCACTCAAATTCCAGAAATGAAAGGCCTGATACCTATTAGCATAGATATTAAAAAGGCAGCAGATATTGCAAGTGAACAGCATCCCCTAAAAGACAGGAAAAGTACCCTACAACCTATTTCCCTCTTTCTCCTTCTCAAAAAATGCATTGCCAATGTTAATGGTGCATCCAGTTGCTGCCACTACTTTGAGCACCTTTCTGCTACTCAGAGAACATCACATCAACAGTTTACTACAATGTCAGCAGCTAACAGACTTCCTGCACTATTTGTTCACCTGATCTACTACTTACGAAAAGCAACTGTGAATAGTCATCCCAGTACGTGCAGGGCCTTCATGCAAAATTTATGCAAACACACAGCCAGGGAAGTCCTAGTTACAAGTTTTCAGCTCTTCCTAACACGGTATTTTCTACAACCCCACCCTCAGCACCAACTCCTTATGCCAAACTAGGCTGGCCAGGGTCTAGCTCTTACCCACAACAAGCAATGACAGCACTCAGTTGTTCCAGGACAGGATCTAGTTTTCGTTACTCTTCATGGCAGACAGTGACAACATACCTTTTACGGAAAGATACAGGTCTTGGCTAATCACTCCCCAAAGCGTGCAGGGACATTAAAATTCTCATCCCAGGAGACAGCAGCTCTTTTGGAGATTAAAACTGTTATCGTTCTGATGCCACTGCCACCCACTACACACTCTCCCTGCAAGACAACTGCCTTCCCTCCTCCACTCCCGGTCCCTAGACTCCCAACTTGGGTGTACTGCATTGTATGAAAAAAGAAAACATCCACAAACAGATCACCTTTCACTTGGAACGCCAGTCCTCCCCAGAGACGCAGAGACAGACAGATGGACGTAACAACAGAGACTGTAAGCCCTGGCTCTCAATTCTGCTTAGCAAATGCCGAATGAACACAAGGCCGGCCACACCACTTAGTTAGCTAGCGTGCTGCTGCTGTACAAATATAGAAAGCAGAAAGTGGAACAACCGTTTCAGCAGAAGAGATTCTGCTCAGCTTCCGAGAGGGAGGAGCAGGAAGCTGCACCAGCCGAACTGCTTTACCCATACATGGTCTCTGAAAGAGACCACTGCTAAGACAAGTTCCTTTACAAACGCACACCCTCATTCACTGTCACATTGTGTGGGGGGAGAAAAGAACTGAAGTGTACAAATTTAAAGGAGTTACTGTTTTGAAGTGAGTTCCAAGTCCATTAGGCCCACCTTAATAATGCAGAAACGTCCAACACACTTCATCCAACAGAATCTGGGCAGCAACTCAGACACAAGACAAAAGTCCCCCTTCCAGGGGAATCCCCACATCCACCAGCATTTCAAGAACTACTGAACTGGCCAGGTCTTGTTGCTTTTGGAGACACACATCCACATATTAAGCTCTTGGTTTGACCTTCCAACCCCAAATTTAATTATAGCAATCTTTTTAAACCCTTCTCCCTTTTAAAGTATTTTCCTAAACCAGTAAGCCTGGCCTTTCCCATTGGTTGCTAAAAACTACTATGGGGACCTGCCATATCATGTTTGCTTTTCTAGTACTCTTTCTTGTCAGTATTTAAACGCAAACTAAACCTTCCTCTGTTTTTGGGAAGAATGCATAGAAAAAAAACACTCCTATGCACCACCTCCTCCCTTCCCACCCCCTCTCTCCCCTTCATGTTCTGGCACAGAAAGAGGGCAAAATTAGTGTAACTGAAAACCTGACTCCTTAGGTATTCCAAGGAGGGGGGAGAAAGAAGTGGCGTAGTCCCTGATTTTTTTAGTATACAGGTATGACAGTCTGCAAACTTGAAATCAGTTTCATTTATACACAAAAGCATAATTTTTCATGATAGATTTACTGCCCTAAACTGTTGCCGATTTCTTATACTTAGCGTATCCCACATTTATGTGGTGATACTAAACTAAACTACCTTACAGAAGTCACCAGAAAAGTTCTTTCACACAAATAAGTGGAAGTTGCATCTTTCAGTTATATCAGGAATGTAGTAACCAATTCAGAACTAGGAGAAGTAAAGTAGTTAGGTAGTTCTGTTAATGTGACTTTCAAGTAGATATACAAGTGCTGGTATTTAAACCAGCAACCTCAATATTTTTCAAATTTCTCATGACTGAGATAATGGTGTAGGCTCCCTGCAAATTCAGGAAGACACCAGCATACTCAGAATTAGCTGCATGCCAAAGCTGATCCTGACTTATTTTCCTCACAAAAAAGGTTCAAAAATACGCATCCCAGTCCTGCTCCCCTGAAAGGACTCACAAAATGCCTACTAAACTTCGTCTCAAACTAAATGAAAAATACTTTAAAACTCAAAGAAATTCTAAAGCAAATTCTGCATCAGATGGTGTGGAAGCTGCCATGACCCTGACTGTGAAATACAGACAGTACCACCTACAGCCAATCTCTGATAGTGATCAAATTCTGGCACTGAAAGCACAATCCAAAATGTTATATGGGTGGCTTTACTCCATAAATACCAGAATATTCTCACTTATCTTTTCCTAATCTTATGATCACAGATTTCTAAGCAGTGAAAACCACTTTAGAGAAATAAATCTACAACCCTTCCCCCCCCCCAAGATTTTGCATATTGATGATTTTCAACAGTAATATCACTTCTAATGTCACTTACAACCGTGCAAGGAATCTTTACTGTTTCACTCATAAATTGTGCTAGACACTGTACAGTCGTAACACAACAGGCAAGACAAAAAAAAAACCCAGAAGAAATACAATTCTTCACTAAGTTGATCTGTCATCAAGATGTATGTGTTTTAATTTAGAAGTTTAAATGGAAAACAGGAATTATTGGAAGGCAAATAACAAGGAGGCACAGGTGAATTGGCAAAAAGATTTTGAGATGGTGCTCTGCTTAGGAATCTAAGATCATAAATGAAAGAAGAATTACTTTTACACTTTGTTGTGCCTACAGGAAATGCAAGAGCTAGACGTGACATTCAAAATATATTCTCTCCTCCTGAAAGACTTATATTTCATTGCCTTCTGAAGAATCATTCATCAAAGCTCTATGTTGTAAGACTTTGCAGAGATATTAAGATGACTAATGTCCATCTTGCAAATCTCTACATATAGTAAATTAAGAAAGATGCTATCATTTTTGTATGTAGGCTTGGACATTGCCTGCTAAACACTTCATTCCAATTACAGACTTCAGAAATGACCAAATCCTCTGCTTTGAAACTGACAGACATGAATGTTCCCTTTCCAACAGATTCTGAAGGATTGGTGGATACCATGCATATGTTGGAATATGTTTTGAACTTCATAGTCTGAGGCAAAAATAGTATAGAATATTCATGGATTCAGTGAAAACCTGAATTCTAAATGAAAAGATGTTTGAAGAACTATAGTTTGACATGTGAAATACCGAAATCTAGTGAATAAGAACATTATTTTTGTGAAGGGTACAGTACTAAACAGCCTGCAGATAGGAGTGAAAGCTACCAGAAAGAACAATTTTGACGGAAGTGAAAAAAAGCCAAGGTCCTGAAAAATCCAAATTAATTTCAAGCGAAAACAATGTAAGACACCACAGAACTTCACCTAAGTTCTTATGAGAACTAGGAGAGAATACACAACATGCAACCACACACAAAAAAAATTTGTCTGCAAAGGAAAGCCTGCCAGATATCATACCAGCATGACACTGGATACTCAACAAACACTCATCCTCTTATTCACATACTCATTCAAGATCTCCTTGAGGTGTGCTGCTGAAAAGGACAAAGAACCCAAAGTGTCAGCTCATTTGCATGAATTTCAACAATATCCACGCCAGCTATTCCAATTTATATTTACAAGTAATTTAGTTAAACCAATATGAAAATCCCAGAAAAAATGTGATGTTAAGACCAGTTTATATAATCTTAGTCTACCTGGAACTTTAGCGCTGCAAGCCAAGCCATTAAGTCTACATACAAATCTACTCTAAATCAGTAGACTCATTATCAAAACTTGCAGTTTGTCACTGGTACTCTGTCTCTAACAGAGCAGCCAGTAAACCAGCATACCTTTTCTAAAAACAAAACAATAAACCAGACCATGATATACTGAGACTATTGAAGATAGCAGGGCAATATGCATACTTGGGACAGAGAAGATAGCTTATGGATTATGATTCCACTCCTGGCATAAAGCTTTCACACACATATGCCTGTGCCACAAACTGTACCACCTAAACTGAAATCCTTCACTACAAGTTGAAAACTACTGGAGACTTCTGTTCCGCTATCTAGTTCCTCACTGTGCATCCTCAATTCAGCTACCAACAATGCCTTTTCTTTTAAAATGCGCAGAGCTAAAATGGCTGGAAGTTCTATGCTACTCAAGACGTCAGAAAGAAGACTTCCTTTACCTGGGGTGATGACTGTGCCCTACTCCCTGCTATATTGCTGTCAAACAAATAAGCCTGCTCTGTCTATCACAGTTCAGACTTGTGAGCTATTCGTACCTACAGAAAAGCATTTGCAGACTAATTTGCACCTGAGATTTAAAACAGTGTACATTTTCTCCCTTGCTCTACCCAAATTTCCTCTTTTAACCTAACATGTCTTTTAGCTTTATGTGCTTGAATCTCACGCCAGGTGCAAACACGATGATGCTCAGCTGACGTTTGGGAAATCTCCTCTTGAAGATGTGAACAATAAAACTCTCTCTTTTCACTGTTATGCCCCAAACACAGAGTGTCTTGGCAGGACAATCTAAAATATCCGCAGACAGCAACAGCAGAAATGGTGGTATCTTGCCTTTTTTCATATAACAGAAGCATCTCTAAAGACAGGAGGAATAAATAAAATAAGAACAATAAGACTACCAGTCATTTTTTTCCAATCAAGCAAATCTGCCTTGCCTCAGGAAATCCTGTAACAGGATTACAACTCAAGATACTGTGTTCTGGTACTTCAAGAGAAATACCCATTAGAGGGACTAGATAACTTTTTTCAGTTTACAACTCCCATTCTAATAAACCCTGAAGTATTTTACTCGGCTTTGATTTATGCTGGTTTTTTCCCCTGCCAAATAACCGATCAATGGATAAAAATCATACTTTCTTCCCTGAAGACAGTTACCAAGGCAGTGAATAACTCTGCACATAGTTTTAAGAATGGTAAAACAAAGGACAAGAAGCAATATTGAACATGCCTAGATTGAAATAAAACGTTTAAGACATTCATGGCAAGACAATAAATAAGAATGCAGAAATGTAAGTTGGACTATTGCTGCTGTTTCAGTAGCAAAACTCGCATTATGACTTAGAAAACTGGACTGCCTCACGGACATATCGCTGCACAACGGTCTCTATTTCAACAGCCAGAACAGTGGGCTCTTCTTGGATACCACAGTCAGAGACTAATCATCAGGAAATCACACAACCAAGGAGAATATGTATCACTTCCCACCTAGTCTAAAAAAAAGCACTAAAGAAAAAAGTAGAGCATGCCCTCCGAAGAGATTTGCAGCAGAAGATGCAGAAGGCAAACAGACGAAATTAAGGAACATAGTAACTGATAATCAACAATCACATTTCAGAAAAAGATGCAAGAAATAGGTAAGGAACAACCTGCTTATAACAAACTTTCTTACTAAGTTCAGTTAGAGACTGAATTATAGGCAGCATTTTACTTAACTCCATGAGAGTCTAAATATTTAAGAACCACATAAACGTCTATCTTTTATGAAATTCAACTAATTCAGCATAATATTGTTTACAGTAATTTCAAAAGAAAAGTTACACAATATTATAAATATTTCTCTTATGTCAGAGCACCTTGATTTGTTTCATCTAATCATTCTTCAACTGACGTAAAGGTTACTTGCAAGGTACCTTGCAAAATAAGTATTCATTATGGATGAGATATACAGTTATTGCTTATCTATGACGCAGCTACCTTTCTTGCTTTTCCCTTTAGAGGAGTAGTGCCAGACAATGTGTCTTCAGAATCCCCACTAGTAGCAGAAGAAATAAAAAGTTAAAGACATGTTCCCCCCACCATGATGATAATCTTACAAGTGCATCTAGTTTTGAAAGACTAGCAAAAAGGTGGATACAGTCATAAGTACACAGTACTACTGGGGAGTTCTTTACCGCATCTCTCATTGTGAAAGATGGGTAAGTTCTTCTCATTATTGTCCGCAATGTACTTGCCAAACAAAACTACCTAACACACAAATCTTTGTGTTTTAGTGTGTGTGATTTTATGACAGTCACTTTTCAGTTGTCCACTTTTTGACAAATGCTGCACACCTACTTTCTTGCACATGTAAACACAAATCCCTAAGGCTGTATCTATTATTTTGTTTCATATACAAAAAAGAAGCAGATACACAAAGGTAAGCACATAACTAAGGAGGTAGCATCTGGCACTGATTTTTCTCTAACGCAACAGCAGAAATTTTGACAGGGAAAGGAAAAACACAGCCGTCCGAGAGCAATCACTCAGAAAGGGTGAACGCACTCCACAAAACACCGTACTTTCCCAGAATAAATATCAGCAATAATTTTGAAAGGGAGCACAGGCTGAAAAAAAGCAGTAAGCACCTTTAAAAAAAAAATCCTTTACATCACCGTATTTTTAAATCCCTGTTTAGGGATTTTACTGGTATATACATCTGCACCCATGTCTCCGAGCAGATGAGAATTGTGCTCGTGCCCTGGGGACTTGTCATCAGCAGGAATGCAACTGAACATATTAAGTTGCAGGATGCAAGCTGCACCCACCTTAATATTTCCCATCTCAGCATAAAGATGTAAGTAGTATTTTTAAACATCAACCACAGCAGTAGTATTTCCAACAAAGAACTTGGGTCCAGACACAACTCTAGGAAGTACAGTATCTCACATTATGCAGCACTCCAAAGAACATAGCTGAGAGGAAGAAGTGTGACGGGTTTATTATAGATATGCAATGCCAAGTCAGCGTAGTAATATCCATCTGATGAAGTAATCTATAGAAGCAATAGAGTAGACTTCAAAAGCCACCACGAAATAATTTAGCAATTATTGTGGTCACTAGTACAAAGAGTAAGACTGGAAAGACAGACAGACAGACACAAGAAATAAATTAAAATAAATAAATAAATTTAAGATAGTCAGAAAGTCCAAGCTCTTGTAGACCAGAAGCAAAGTGTTATTTCAAGATATAAATCCCCACCAAATATTTTCCTAAATCAAGTGAGCTCCCTATAAAACACACCCAAAGACCACAGTCAAGCAGCACAAGAAAGCTGCAATATCTGAAAAATGCTCCCCGACAACTCCTGGCAGAAGAGAATACCTGTGCCTTAAAGGTGAAAACGTCTGGGCCACGATTTCTCAGGAATTTAAAGAAGTGAAGGATCCACACTTTATTATAACGCTGGCTCTCAACTTCCTACTCACAAACAGCCCTATAAAAATCTCTATCAGCCTTTACTCCTTCTTCCTGTATTTATCACTCATTTTAGGTTCAGTCTCTCCTGGTTTTTGTCTTTCTCTTCCTACTTCGTCCCCGCGACGTCCGCCACACCTTCCCGCAAACCCCCACACCGTGCCGAACTCCGGTTTCCCCGCCTGTGCTCCTCGTTTTCCCGACTCGCCCCTGCCCCCTCCTACACCAGCACACGTTTCACCAGCCCAACAGACAGACCCCCACCGCGCTCCAGGTTCCCGGGATCAGCCCCCGGGCCGCCTCAGCCGCCCAGCCCGGCAGGCTGACGGCGCCCGTAGCCTGGGGGAGCCGCTCCCGCCC
>Ga0065711_1041056_pt1 | contig 16444 bp, 10 predicted proteins | sample Hoacrofraction12_FD_59098 | JGI IMG/M metagenome (GOLD analysis project Ga0065711, IMG submission 59098) | Hoatzin crop microbial communities from Cojedes, Venezuela - Epithelial fraction 12 v2 (version 2) | ecosystem: Host-associated > Birds > Digestive system > Esophagus > Crop | place...
GGAGCACTGGAACAGGCTGCCCAGGGAGGTTGTAGAGTCTCCTTCTCTGGAGATATTCAAGACCTGCCTGGACAAGGTCCTGTGCAGCCTGCTCTGGGTGACCCTGCTTTGGCAGGGGTGTTGGACTAGATGACCCAGAGAGGTCCCTTCCAACCCCTACGATTTTGTGATTCTGTGAAGCTCTTGTACTGCTACAGTATTTTGATGGTGTCCTGGAGAACCAGCAACTGCTGATTTTCATCCATCCTCTCTTCAACTGAGGGTGGGGATTTTCATTTTGGCCTTTTCCAGCACAGTTCAGCTGCCCAAAGACCCCTCCATGGACCTACAAGACTATCGGCACAGCCCTGCTGCGCACTGCCTCCCCAGCTGAAGCAGGCAACGGGGTGCGATACCTAACTGGAGAGCAATGGAAATAGCCAAGCTGGTCTCAGTTTGCATTTGCTATGCACTGTTTGCCAGTGAGGTTTACCGATCTACTACGGGGAAGAAAATAATCCATAAACATATACCAGCTGTTCTAAGGCACAATGCATCGTATTTTACACATTCTTACTTATAGGAAACGGAAGAGAAAAATGTAAAGCCTTAAGAGTTCAATGGGTGTTCCAGCTCCCTTTTGTATGAATTATCATGACATAATAATTTCACAATGTTCTAAATACCTGCTGTGCATACAGACACACACACTCAATAGGTATCGTAATTATATACGTTTCATACTATGCGCAGAGTGAGAAAATTAAAAGTACTGTCCCAAAATCAAGTGTGGTGAGATCAAGAAAAGCTATAGAAACAATGCCACATGCAGAATTACAAAGACAATGTGGAACAGCATTGCGAGTGTATGATTCCAGACACTGTTTCTGGGTTCCACACTGTCACAGCAGCAGTAGCTAAAATTATGCTTTAGCCTGACTTGTCTTGCAGTACCCAATAACCAGCCTGAATTGCCAGCAATGTGAACCAGCCTGCTCAGGTGCTTCCGCGAGATGGCATCCGAGATAACGCACCCACTGACACAGGGGCAGGTAGGACACATTTTATTTTCTTGTTTGCCTTCGTGGGCTCACACGAGGTGAGCTGCAAGACCGATTCCAAGCAGTCTGCAACACCTCCTACACCGGCATCGCACAGACATGCAAATCAGCATGTTAGCATGCAGACGGCATGCGCATACTATTTTTGGAGTCATCCTAAGCAGACATAAATGAGTTTGTAAGAATTTTATAAGCAATCTCCCTAGGGCTCACACAGATGAAGAGCAGATATCCTTAATCCTCACCACTCGCCCGAAGAGATCGGAAAGCAAGAACACAATTCTGTACAGTGCTGTCACAGAACTCAAAGAACAGCCTGAGGGTGAAAGCAGATTTGAAGATTAAAGATTAACGGCATTAATACACAAAGGAAGCGGAGAAGAAGCCATTAAATCTTTTAGTACTATTTCTAATTTATTGTTGTTTTTAGTTATAGAAGGCTGAATACTACTACTGATTATTCCTCAAAGAGCTTGCAGATGAATCCAGAAACTTCTCCTTCAGCTAAAGGGATGACTGAAGATAGGAGGGCTTAATGTACAAATCAAGTTTGTAAATCTTTCACTTTCACAAATAAAGGATACCAAAACCCTGCACTTCGCTCTTCACCAGGAGGGTGACTCCCCGCAGGCATCAGAGCCACTTGGCCCAAGTCTCAGCAACCAAGCGATGTTTTTTTACATACAGTGATCAGGGCCTACGACATCGACATGTTCATTAGCATAATACATGATATTCTAATCTATGCACATGTATGCAGACTACATATATAACACTGTGTAACAGAAAGATACCTTTGCCTCAACCAAGCCATCAGGAAGCATCTTAACACAACCGCCATGTCCTGCGCTACCAGCTGCTGCCGGGACAACGGAGCTCGTGGCCCGAGATCCCTCCCAGGCCTGTGGCACTGACGGCTTTCGTAGAGCAAAAAGAGGTTTTACACGTTGTTCTCTTGAACACATGGAACTGACCTTGTGCCACGCTCCTGTCCCCCCACATACTGCACACAAAGCGTTACCAATGTTGCTACGCTCTTTCTTCTCAGCTTTTCGTCACAAGACAGAAGACATCTCGAACGGAGAAGAGGGTAAGCTGAGGAGCTCTGCCAGCAAGTTCTTTTTCTGCTCTGTTGGTCTAACAGTTTCGGTGGGCCTCTAACAAAGTATTTGTTGGCACATAGCAATGACATTTTTTATTTTTTTAAGGTTATAACAAGCTGCTGAAGCAAGAGAAAAATCAAAGGTGTACATAAACCCACAAATGTTAAGTGAATGTCTGGTATTCTGAAGCTGGACTCAACAAAATGCATTCTTCCTCCAGTGTAAACCATGATCCTTGATTTGTAATACTTGCACGAATCTATCGGCGTGCATTTGAAGCTTCCACTTTGTATTCTGAACTGACGACACATCAGAGATACAGATCACGATCCACTATCAGGTTATAGTCTCAAGATGACATGCAGGAGTTGGAGAAAGCAACCTCACTGACCTTTCTGAAAGAAGAACGTAGTTTCAGAGACGTACTTAAGGAATCCCACATTCTTAACACAAGGAAGCAGCAAACAAGTAATAAAATAAAAGGAGTTAAATGCTGCAGTCTAACTTCCTTATTTTTTTAGTATTATTTTGTCATTAAACAATCTCATTACCAGCTTCTGCTCCAAGTCAAGCAACTGTTATTGTTTGAATTCTTATATTATCCTTTAAAAGGAAAGGCACAAAGTTTGGCAGAATAGTACAGTAAAATCTGAATTTTCTGGTTCCTAACTGTATATGTTAAAAACACAAACCGTTTTTTTAGAGCCTGTTCTAAAAACATTATTCTAGAACAGTTAAGTGTCAAAGCTAAATGATCTTATTAGTAAGGCTGAAACAAAACACCGGCAATAGGCAAAACCCTAACAAATTTTGAAAACGTTTACGCAAGACACAGTTCTGCTTTTAAAGAAAAATCAAGTCTTCAAGCTCCCAAGGACTCGCATGGGTAGTAAGTTCATGGTAAGACGACCACAGCTATGCATTTACTTGCATCAGATAGAAGCCAGAAGAACACTAGAGCATCACAGTCATGCTGCTTTCCAGTTGCGCGCACTCCCCTGCTAAAACCTTCCATACAGTCAAAATGTCGAAAACCCTGCAAGCAGGGGAGCTCCAGCAGAAATGGGTTAATCCCAGCAACTCAGCAAATGCAGGATATCGCCCGCAGTTATGTATTTACCATGACAGCTGGTCCAGCTTACTCATATTCCGTCTTGAAAACAGAGGTCTCTAAACCAAACCATGAAAGACCACCTGCAGGCATTCCCTGTTTTCTTCTGCTAGCTTTAAAATGAATGGTTTGTTTGACAGTGTCCTGTTTTGAAACAACACCCTTTTGTCTCCCCAGTTGTGTTTATGAAGCCTAGGCTCAGTTAACAAGTTTGAAGGACACATTTTGACTGCATTACTGAAGGAATGCAGCAAGTTATCCTGGCAACCTGAAGGCTAAAAGAGAATTTAAATCATCAAACCTGCAAGCAAGAATAACCAGAAAAATATGTTCACATCATTTTGCTTCCAAGTATCAATTCAGGTTTTTTTATTAACAAATATTCACATTATTAAAGCTTTATTATCATCAGCTGAAAAAGTTCCAGGTGAGGGAAAAATGGCCATGCTGAAAGACAGTTTCTTTCACCATCCCTTCTGCAAAGGCTTTTGGCATTCCTGTGCCAACTGCACAGCCGACTATCGATAGCTATCTCGGCTGCTGCGATGAAAGCAGGCATCGCATTTGATCTGCTGAGAGCTTTGCCTGGGTATTGTCCTACTGACCTCATCGGAGTCACTGAAGCCGTTACCCGGGGAGCTCCCCAGCATCCCACCAGCACTTTCCCATGCATTGTCTGTGGGTTGCAACACGACTCCAGACCTCATCTGCTTGAAACTGACACCTTTGTAACCAGAACACATGTGCTTCTGCAAGAGCTGGGCTACCAAAAACTCTACGGTAGAAAGCTCTTTGCTCTTCCTCTGTTTCGCACTCTCAAGATTTCATAAGATGCTGAGAACATATTTCTTTTTTTTTAAGACTGTTTGCCAGCAAAGATTCCCCAAATTTTCAGCCCATGACACAAAAGCGTTCTTTACACCTTAGCTGTCCTGTATTTAATCCATGGAGTACCACGGCTGTACCCTTCCCACCCCGGAAAACCAAGTGCCTGTTTCCCAAGCGGGCAGTGGGCAAGCAGCAGCCGCACAGCCCTCCCGGAACGTTTGCTCGGGCAGCGCTCCCCAGCTCGCACCGACAGGAGCTGAGCAAGGACAGAGCATCTCAACCAGCCTCACACAAACCAGGTCTTTGCAAAGACCTCAATCCAGACCCACCTCACTGAACTTTCAGCTGCGGAGGTGCCCACGAACACCCTTGCCCGTGCCTCCGGAATGCCCTGATCATCACGGAGGCAACCAAGGTGCCTGGATGTCCATCTCGGCCACCTCCAGTAACTGCCTGGAGCTACATGAAACGCTGGAAGTCTTTGGTCATTCATCAGACTAACAAGTGAACCAGAAGCAAAACTGTCTCTCAGTTATTTCATTTTAGGTTTCCTGGAGACCACGGGATTTTTCAGATTCTTTGGATTTCTTACCTTCTATGCTCTTCATTTCTTTCCCACAAATACACTTCCAGTGAAACATTTAGTGACAACTATTGGTAGGCTAATACAAAAAAAGGGGTTTAGAGTTATTTGCTTCTAAGGCACAGAGACCAAATACCTGAGAAATCTCTCCAAAAAAACAAAAATCTGAGAGATGGAGCAAGTCTCAGCGTGTCAGTCAGCTGAGAAAAGCATTACTGCAGGGACACTGGAAACGAAATTCTTGTCTCTGTGCTTTGATGTGCAGAGAGAAGTATCCTTCTGTCTTCTAAAAAAGCAAACATGATCACATTCTGCTACTCAATGCCTGCACTTCAACAAGGAGGACTGCTTGTTATTTTTAAGAAATAACAGAAATAAATCAAAGCTCTATTTCTGAAGTGTCTGCAGACGTGTGCCCCCGCCAGCTCCCCACACAGTCCCCGCTGCTCTCCCTCCTCCTTCCCTCTTACTTCAAAGCCCAGTGACCTCCCCAAGGCAATCTTCTTTCTGACTCCATTTAATATATTTAGGTGGCCCCTATTATACACTAGTTTAATTGTAAACAAGTTACTGTAATCACAGGTGCTTCTACTGAGATCTTACATATGGAATAACAAATTATGTTGGTGGAGAAAGAAGGGAAACAGATTCTCACTGTCCAGAATCTCACACTATTTTGCTGTAATATGTATTTTTTTCCCATATGCAAGTTAAGCAACAGTTACACTGTTCTCAGGGAGAACCTGGGAGGGGTATAGTGAACTAGAATCTTTTATCGCCTGTTTAACAGCTGACAGTAAGAAAAAAAGAACGGAGTTTACATGTGCTTGCTACATGATGGGAAGCTAAGATACATTTGCACCGACAAAACATTATTATTAAGTAATAAGTAATAATGAGGCAGAAACATTTTCTTCCAAACCGTTAAAATTTTCCAGCCGATGCATCCCAGTTAGTCACAACATAACTATTTCTTCATATCGTTAAAATAACTGCATCCATCCTGGCAGGCTGCGCGGCAATGCCACGCCTCGGCGCGCGACACGAGGCACAGACGCCGGCAGGCTGGGGAGGGGGGTGGCAGCGTGCTCCGCACATCTGCTCTTGTGGGAAAGAGCCGTGTTGGTGTTTTGTCAAATTGCTCTATTAGTAATAAGTACAGCTGTTCCGTGTCGGCTAATCCGTGTTGCAACACTGCGCTAAGTGACTCCGCGCAGAACTATGCCCTGCTGTTCATGCTCAGCTGTAGTTCTGATTACCAAGGGAGATGCCACTGTGCTCTTTAAAAAAATAAAACTGTTGAACGCAGCTGTTTCCGCCTCAAGGAATGCCAGAAGAAATCGTTTCTCCCCACCATGTATGTATTTTTCACTGCAAATCAAAATGTGTTCTGGCATGAAGGCAACTGCCCGCTGGCAAAGCACAGAGACGTGCCAAGCGTTTGTCCAGCACAAGCTGAGAGCAAGGCCAGTGCTGACCGAGGTTTCTGCATGAAGACATGCAAGGCTGAGAAGTTACCACCACCACATGCTTCAGCTTAAGCCCAAGGTAAAGGAAAACCTGATCATCCTCCTCCCCCCCCCCTTGACCCCTGCACGGAAACACACGGTTATCGGGGCCCACAGACTCCGGCTGAAAGCCAGCGGAACATCTCAGTGCTCAAGGCTATAGTTTATGCTCTTGTCACATCCAAAAGTGATACTACGCCAAATATGTTCCCTCTGAGGAAGTCATTTCGAACATCAAATGCCAAGCCCGAAGCCTCCCGAGATGGCAACCACACGATATTGCCTCAAGCCGGCGGCAGGTGCACGGCTGCTCCCCTTTGAAACACCCGACCCGCAGTCCGTACGCGGCTTTTGCGTCGGTTTTCCCCACAGAGCTCAGCTTTCAGACTCTGGGAAGCTACAGAAAAACGGGAGGACAGAGCCCCTTTGTACGCAAGCCCAGGTGGGGAGCTGGCTCCTGTGGCTGGAGACACCTCTGAGAAGCCCCTCTTTGTCTGCCGGTAACAGACACCTCAGCATCCAGCAGACACGGTACAACAGCCAGCACGACAGCAAACCAGGGACACCAGCGAAATGAAGCTGAGGGTGGTATTTCATACTGGAAAAACCCATCCGTTTCAAGATGACACTTGGAGGCCAACAAGAAGCTTGCCACTTTTCAGGAAACAGCAGAATCTTCAAAAGAGGAAAGGTGCAGAGCCAACCGGTAAGGAACATTTATTCACCAATACACACAACTTCTATATAGATGTGAATTTTTGAGGCTCTCTCATTCAAGACAAATAGAAAGGTCTGATGGACAAATTTACAGCTTCACAAACACAAATGTAGCTCTTGGGCAGAAGCCCACACGCGCACAGACAGTATGCGTGTTGACACTCAGCCCCCAATTTAGTTGTTTCCCTGCCTCGCGTACAGACCAAGAAGAGAGATCTATGGCCTCAGACCCAAGAGCACCCTCAGCCGCGGTCGGGCTGTGCAGCCGGGCGCGGTGCTGGGGTGGGTGCCGGCGTGGGCTGCCCATCGCGTGACTTCAGCCCAGGCAGCGCAGCGCCGAGTGCCGTGCCCGCGTGGAAGCCCAGCGCCGCGAGCAAGCTGCCATCCCCCCCGGCTCCAACGGGGGGGAGCAGGGGCTCGCACAGCCAGGCACCGCTCGGCTGAACAGGCACGGGCAGGCGAACAAATAAACACTAATTATCCTGCCAGCTTTGAGAAAATAGAGCGCAAATATGGGTACCAACCTTGGTTTTATTTTAATGTGAATCACAGACAGGATGCTTCAAGGTAAGAAAGGTTTTGTGAACACGCATGCAGAACCAGTATCAGCATCAGACTGAGCCAAGAATGATCTAATGAACTAATGATCTACCAATTAGAGATAATTCAAGTCACCTGCACACAACAAACCAATGTCTTTCCTAAGATGAATCCACTGGCAAAGAATTTTTCATACCTTTTCAAGCCAGGGCAACACAGTTGACATTCGGTAAGTGTATTGAAAAGAACATGCAAGAAAAAAAAATTCTTAATCTAAATATGTGGATTCCCTACCTAAACGTACAGTGACTTGAGACAGACATTTCTTTCCACTCTAGAAACAAAAGTGAAGCTAAAGACAGACGCACGTCTTTAGCTCCTTTACCCATTTAAGGCACTGGGTTTTATCAAGGTCCCCTGTAGCAACACAGAACATGGCATGAATTCTCACCAACGCTGCACTGCACACACCAGTTCACCTTCTGCAAGCGATGTGGTTACAGACATTTTTCTTCTGACAGCTCCAGCATCAGCAGGATAACAGAGATATGGATACTTACAGGGTGACTTGAACAAGAATTACAAGACAGCCCTGACGAACCAAGCACCAGATACAGATAATTCTCTGAAAGAAAAGTTTTCAAGATTAAATTATGGCCATTAAAGATGCATGCTGACAACCAAGCAGCAGATTTCAACTATCTTAATTCTTGAACTTACAGAATCAAAAACCTCAAAAGCATCTGGCAGAACTAGATCAAATTTGTTTAAAACAAGCAGGCTAACTGGCAATGCAACTTAACATGACAGCTCTATGGACGACCTGTTGGCATCTCATTCTTCAGCAAAGGCACGTTTGGGAGAACAATTACAAAGTTATACTGTATATCAATAAAGCATCAATTTAGGAAGACGACTCCAAGTAGCATTTCACTTTGGTGAAAACTGGCTATTTCAAGCAACTTTGGAGGCTGTCCAGAAACAACCATGTCTTGAGGAAGAGTAGTACGTGGTCAGTTGTGTTTGCCTGCAACTCCACCAATCACATGGGTGCAGACAACCACATCAGGAGAAAAATCAAACCCAAGAAAATCCCAAAACAAAAAAAACTACCACACCACTCAGTACTACGGCATCTCAGGAATCTGAAAAATCCTAATTATTTGAGTTGATTGGAATCACAGAATCACAGGTTGGAAAAGATCTCCAAGATTATCAAGTCCAACCATCCACCCAATAACACCATGCCTACTGCTATCAGAAGAATATCTCCTTCTTGAATTTCAGCCATAGCCCAGTGAAGAGCTCAGAAATGAGAAACGTGCCATCTGCAATGCTGAGGGGGAAGTTCTCCTAAGCCAACAGGGCTACTCTCTGTCGCAGCTGCCAAAGTGGCAAAGATGACTTTGAGCGTGGAAAAATGCTGCAGGTACAAAAGTCACCAGTGTTTCCCATGGAGTGGGTGCACTGAAGCAACAAAATAGAAAACATGCAGATCCCGCCAAGCCCACGACTGTTCTGGCCACCTTTCCTGGGCACTCATTAGCTGTCCCCATAGGAATCAAAATGTCATCTCCACACACAGCAAATAAAAATATAAAAGAGTTGCTTTTTACCTGGAGGGTGGAAAACATGTGGGGAGAGCAACCTCTGCCACAAGTACCTGAAGACACGACCAGCTCTGGTGACAGCAACGTGGAAGTGTGCACAGCTTAGAGACCCGCTTGCCTTACCAGCAACGTTGCACGCTGTCAGCTTTTAAGGGTTCTCTGGTTCGAAAGGCAATTTTTCAGTCTCTAACTGCATCTGTCGTTAGGACAGAGTTACTGCTGCTTTATTGACTCTCATTATGTTTTTAATTATAAAAAGTTCCATTTAAAATCGCCCAGACGTTTGCACAAACTGCATTTAGCCACTCACTAAACCCGGGCAGATAAGGCTAACCACAACGTCTGCCTGGCACATCCATCTTCAAGCAAAAATGAAGCAAGAAAAATAACACTCCAAACGGGATACTCAAAACAGTCCTTGCAATATACCTCCTAAAAAGATGAAACAAGGGCTTTAAAAAGCTGCAAGCAGAGGAGACACAGTAGTACTGAAGGAACATTGCAACTACACAGCCTGGGGTTAGAAAATAGCTGTGGTTCTATTTCCAGCACAGCAGCTGGCCCAAATAACTGCCTAATTCACGTAACCCATTTTGTGCATAAGCTTTTATATATAGAATGGAAATAACTATGTGAATGAGCAGCAGTTGGTAAATGCCAGATATCAGCTTGTAAACTTCTGCCTCTTTCCTTTTGTGTATACGATACAATACAAAACAGAGTAGCCAAATTCGATGCTCAGGTATCTGGGCTGGCCTTAACACTGAACTTCAGTCTAACTCATTGAGTTTGCTGTGCTTGTCAACAAAACAATTTTAGCCTTAGATTCATGCCGAGGAAAATGTAAGCTTCTGCTATTTGAACATCCAAAAGGCCACAGTTCAAACAAAGACAAAGCATCGATAAATAAACTGCACAGCCTTCACACACCCGCCTTCCCGAAGAGTTCGGCCCTGCTTGCAGAACGGCTGCAGTGGAGGAGGAGGAGGAGAATTCAGATTATGACAGCAGGAAGGAAACTTTGGACTGGGGGTTTTGTGGTTTTCGAGGGTTTTTTTGCTTTTTTTAAACACATGGCTTACACTAAAATACACTTCGGATGCTTCCATATGTTCGGCAGGACAAATATTTCTGCCTGATTGGAACTACTGTAACGCTATTAGCATTTACAGCCATAATTATTATGTCTACCTCTTCCACATGCCTCACCACAACAAGTTCTTTCAATTTAGTATCTTACCATGTTCCGAGAGATAACGAAGTTTCCACAGACAATTTTAAACTTGGAGTTTCACTAAAGGTTCTGCCATTGCTTATACACTTCTCGAAAGCAGCCCACTGCAGTAAGCCCCAGCAGAGTACAGATTTTCTCAGTGTACCCTCCTGGTCCTGAACAAAACCCCCTCCTTTGCAGAGCACCACCACCCACACACCAACGTTCTCAGCCTCAGTTAGCAGGATTACTCCCCTCAGTGTTCATCATCACAGCTGGCTTCAACACCGCACCCGGTCAGCTACAGCATCACGAAGCAGGAGCTACGGCTGGAAGCCGCAGGCAGCACCGACTACCCGGGAAGCACCAATACAGACAGTTCTGACAGATCTGTTTCAATGCCATCTTAACGAGCAGATGAATGCATTCAGCAGTTAAAACCTTTTGAAGGAAACGTATCAAACACCTGCTAGGCAGGAAGGGGAGAACCCCTTTACTTAGCGACTGCTCCCTCCCCAACAGCACTTTGTAAGCCAAGACTCCTTGGCTGGGAAACCACCAGGAAAACGTTCAGTCCCTGCACTCTCTGCGGAACAGGGCACCTTAGGAAACCTCAAGGTCCAGAACACCACAAAGAGATCTCTGGCAGAGCAGACAGTTTGGAGAAATGCAGGTAATATAAAGGAAGATACTGAGTATCCCTTACAAGTATTCCGGAGTGAGGGAACTTCTGCAAAGACATGAAGACTTTTAAACATTATATGGCGATTCCTTCTACTATTTTCTGCAGGCTCCAGGCAGTTGTGATGACTGCGTTGACACACATGATGTGCACAGAAATGCACAAAGTGTCTTAAAACAACATACAGAAGGAGAAAACAGAGAGAAAAGGATCAAAAGAATCGGACGGTGCGGTTTCCTGCTGCGTCCCAAGCACACCGCTCTCTGTGGGAAGCTGTGGGTGTGCTCCAGGACAGGCTCCCAGCTCCAACGGGGCAGGGACGTCTCTGTGGAGAGCCAGACGATGGGCAGAGCCGGCGGAGGGGACGCAGCCGCTCCCGTCCCCCACCTGCTGGTACCCTCAGCCCCGCATCACCCAGGGACAGCCCTCGGGCCGTCTGTCTGCAGAGAGCCCAAACCTCGCATCTGGAGCTGCTGCAGCAACCTGAGATTGTTAAAGCATTCCACCAAGTGCAAAAACACGTACACTGGTATTTCTATCCACGAAGGGGAGGCACACGGCTGACCTTGGAATAACAGTCTGGATCGTTAACATCCACACTCATTTTCCGGTTGACAAATCCACTATCTCTCTTACCTAGTCTATTCTGACACATCAGTTATTCCACCAGCTCATAAGAACACAGAGCATCCCAAAAGAGAACTTCATGGGAAGCTTAATTAAATAACTGATTATTCTTAACGCTTAAAAGACAAATACATACACATACACTTCCACGTGATGAGCTCCCGAGGGAAAATTTTGTAAAATAAGCATTAAGTGTTTATTTAACTTAGAGAAGCAATTAAACCATTAAGAGGAGCTCAGAGTAGGCATTATGCTGATTATCCCTTAATTGAATGCATTCACAGCAGTGACGTACCAACTGCAACAGCTATGTTACATCCTAATTTGTTTCTGACCTGGGCACACAGCACAACAAATCCACCATCTCATCAGCAATACATATTCAACAAAAAGCTAATTTAAGTGTGTCAGTCTGTCTATATTCTAGTTTTTCCCTGCTAGCATGGAGCTATCTATGATTACTACTCCTAAGACCAATTTAAACATGCTGAAGTTTACTTAAATACAAACAGATGAAGCTTAGATTGGATATTAGGAAAAATTACTGAAAGAGTGGTCAGGCATTGGAACAGGCTGCCCAGGGAGGTGGTGGAGTCCCGATCCCTGGAGGGGTTCAAAGAACGTGCAGATGTGGCACTTCAGGACATGGTTTATCAGGCATGGTGGTGCTGGGTTGACAGTTGGACTTGATGATCTTAAAGGTCTTTTCCAACCTTAATGATTCTATGATTCTATTTATTTTATCTACTTTTCATGACATACTACGTAATGTTGATGAGAATCTAATTGCAGTACTCATCTATCTATTCTTCAGCCCTAAGCGCAGTCACTGGTCGACGTGGCAGTACAGATACTGTTAGTATACATCACTTCTCTTGGAGGTTGTTAACTGGAGAGCTACAACCTCCAAGACACCGCAGGACAGAGCACGGAGGTTCCTGCGTGCTGCCGAGGACAGGACTGGCAGTCATCAGCAGGCAAACCGCGATCCCTGGAGCTCCTTCGGTGGAACTCCAGCTGCCAACCTGAATGTTTAAGAGACACCACGGAGGAGCCCCAAACCTTGCGCTCTCCTTAACATGCAGACAGGGCTTCTCAGCTGCATTTACCACGCACGAACACAGTCTGCAAAACCACACCACGACCACAACCGCGTCGCTGCAATGCAGGAGTCTGAATGCTTCTTCCACTCGGCAGCAGCCGCATCTCCTGCGCCCCAGGACAGGGGTAAACAGAGCAATCTTAGCATCCCCTTGGCCGCGGCGGCAGCAGGCACTGCCGACAGGACCGTGCTCCGCTCCAACCATGCTGGAAGAAGAAAGGGCCTGCCAAAGCATCTAGTCGCCAAGAAAATTACAATATGATAGTCTTAATTATATTAATTGTGTTTCCTGGTGTTGAGGCAGGATTAATATAGTATTTCTTATGCTAGATTTCATAAACACAATCGGTTTCAGCCTAACTCTTCATAATTGTATTTCACAGTTCTTGCAAACAATTAGCCACCAATTACGTTCATTCCGTTCTGCAGATGACTGATAAACAGTCCAAGTATCAGCACTCTCCCTCCGGGGAGGCAAATCACTTCTAAATTGTTAAGTAATTTTAATGGACCCTCAGTGAAAACCCTGCAGGCAAATCACCCAATGGCACTTGCTTGCCATTGCCACGCTGTTAGCAAAGGCTGGAAACACTTCCACCAAGAGGAGAGCCAGGCTTGGACCAGCTTTGGAGAGCCTAGCAACAGTCCTGAAGTGATGAAACCACCATATGTAAATATAAATACAAATATATGTTTATGCTGGTATATATTTATACATATAAATACATTAGGATATGTTTTCATATACTTTTATATATAGATACATATATAAATATACACATACATACACACTCATGCACAAATACTTGTTTTAGCAATTCAACGTGTCTGGGCTAATAAAAGCCTCAAGGCAACAGGTGCTGGGAACTGGATCGGAAGGATCTTATCAGCTTCTCACTCCCACCCTACTCGCCGTAGCCCCAAACGCAAAGGCTCCGGCGCACACAATGGAGAATGACGGGCCTTGTGCTGCAGTCCCCTCTCCAGGCACAGCTCCAACATTCGAAACAATTCAGCTACAAGTGCTCAAAAATGTTATGATGAGATAATATCGTCTGCCGAGACAAAACCAGTATTTTCTAATGTTGCACCGAGGTCAGCTGCAGTGACCCAGCCAAGACGGCATTTGCAGAGACCGACCCTTAGCAGCGGCTGGTGTGCTAATCAGAAGTGTACGAGTTTCTAGGAATTTTAGGCTGGAGTTTTACAAATAACACAGCGTGGCCTCACTTAACATGTACATCACTTCAAAGGTGACGTCTGGATAAACAGGACACAGGTAGTTATAGGCCACACGGTTAATTACGCAACTTTGCTTGAAAGCTCTACGGACAAAACACCCAAGCATTTTGAGCTAAAATAAAATGAAGGCTCTTGCTCAGCCAGCATCGATAATAGGGGAGCCTTCCCGTAACAGAACATCGAGAATGTATTTCTCTGACAAAGCCTTACACCAGGGTTTCTGCACGGGTTACTCGGCTTCCTTCTTCCATACCTATGGGGTCACGAGCCCTTCAATTGCCAGGAGAACAAAAAACAAACCTTGCCAGTGAATAACTCGCAATACTTCACACGCACACTGAGTTAACATGTTTCTGTGCTAATAAATGTTTTTAAAACCTCCCATGGAGGGTGTTGTCAGAGAATTAACAGCAACCGAGAGGAGAAGGCACTGCTTCTGACGAGCCACCTATGCTCAAACATTCCCCCATCCAACCCCAACAGAAACAAGAGCGACACGCTTACAAAAAAACAGCAGCAAGGAAAAAAAAAACCACACCACACCACCAGAACTCTTGTTATTAATCTAATCAAGAAGGCAAGAAGTTGTAAGCAATAATCAAACACAGCTTATAAACAAAGCATTTGCAGAACCCTGCAGTTTTATGTTATAACACACAGGGGGTGCATTAATAAAAAAATAAATTGCACAAATTATGACTGAGAATTTGGTCTTGTGAGGAGCATTGAAAAAAAACAAAACCCACGCTCACTTCCAGGAGCAGTTTGATTTTTAAGTACTATTTGATGCTCTTTGACCCATAAGGAAAGAAAAAAATAAAATTGAGTTTTGTGGTGTTTAAATAAGTAAGTCACAGTATAGGTTCATTTGTTTTGATTATATTGGCCTTCAATATCTTATAATACAAACTCAGATTCTAGGTTCACTTTTTGGATAACTATTGCTGATACTACTGGATGGCAGTCTGCAGCCTTCGAGGTTGCCCACAGCTACGCAATTTCAAACCGGGTAATGTGGTTGAGTGCGCTTCTTCCTGTCCTTTTTGTTTTGAAGCCAGCGATGCTTTCATTGCAAAGCTGACTCAGCAATTTGTTTCTGTTAATAACCTCTATTCTTCATACTTATATTAATGACAGTATTCACGATACAGAAAATAACCGACTGACGTCACAGGCACAGACCCACTGTATTGCAGTGACTACAACAAAATCAGGTGCAGAAGGAACAAACCAGACTCGTAGGGAGAAGCTGACACACACTGTACCCAACCACAGAAGAGGTCAGACTTTGAGGGATCAAAAGCTACCCAACTCAAGGAACCTGACAACAGCAGAATCAACAGCCGATTCAGAAAGAGCTGCCAACAACCGCCACGGGTTTCTCTTTTACGATGGCAGGAATAAATACAATGTATAATTCAGCAAAACCAACAAACAATCCAATTTACCTTCTTTACCTTCAAGTCATTTAAAGGCAATTCATTATTACTTATCCAAGTTGAGATTTGTTTTAAAATTCGAAACAAGAAACATCAAAGCCCTGTAGCAATTATAAGTGGCCACATGTTTCATCCACATCCCCAAGCCCCATCTCCTACCTCAGTCTCACCACTAACTCACAGACCCTGCCTTGCTGCCGCAGAAGTGAACACGGCCAATCTCCAGCCTCCCTCGGGGGGTGGGGGGTGGGGGTGGGGATTTCACCTGCAGCTCCCTACATGAGGTTCCAGGTACAAGTATTTGGAAATTGCTACCAAGCTTCTTTCTGTCTCCCCCATCATCCCCCAAATAAGCAACTCAAAAGAAGTCTGCACTTGAAGTCTGCTGCTTAATGCCTGTTTTCCTGGGGTTACAGTCTGGCTACATAAAAGGAAATGCCTGCCTTAGAATTCTTATAAATATCATCAAAATATTCGCTATGCCAATTTCAGGCAGTTATAATGGAGCATACGAACTTCATAAGAGTTATGAAACTGGCAGAACATGCTTGGTGGGGAATATGGTATTTCTTTCCTGCAAGGAAATAGTTCTTGATACGCTAAAATACAGCAAGCGTGTCACCAGTGCCGGGAGGAGCACCGCTCGGCACAGCACGACGGGCTCCCAGCCTCAGGCACCTGCATTTGAAGAACTCCTCTGCCAGACACGCACCTCGAGTCCTCACAAGGCAGCGCTATCTGGGAAGAGCCACGACTGAACAGAGCCTTTCCTTTTTTTCTGAGGGGCCACTGGACAGAGTCCAGCGGAGGGCTACAAGGATGAGGAGGGGACTGGAGCATCTCTCCTATGAGGAAAGGCTGAGGGAGCCAGGCTTGTTCAGCCTGAAGAAGAGAAGGCTGAGAGGGGACCTTAGAAATGCTTATAAATATATCAAGGGTGGGTGTCAGGAGGATGGGGCCAGACTCTTTCCAGTGGAGCCCAGCGACAGGACAAGGGGCAATGGGCACAAACTGAAGCACAGGAAGTTCCAGCTGAACATGAGGAAGAACTTCTTCCCTCTGAGGGTGATGGAGCCCTGGAACAGGCTGCCCAGGGAGG
>Ga0065711_1041057_pt1 | contig 16444 bp, 8 predicted proteins | sample Hoacrofraction12_FD_59098 | JGI IMG/M metagenome (GOLD analysis project Ga0065711, IMG submission 59098) | Hoatzin crop microbial communities from Cojedes, Venezuela - Epithelial fraction 12 v2 (version 2) | ecosystem: Host-associated > Birds > Digestive system > Esophagus > Crop | place...
TATAGCATGCTTTTTTTTTTTTTTTTAGAAAAGGAATTGGAAGTTCCTGGATCTTTCCACACCTACTAAAGTGCAAGAAAAATACAGAAAGGAATGTAATATAAATTGACGTGCATCTACCAATTAAAAACCTAAACAGTTACCAGATCTGAGTTGTTTTACAGTACAAGTACAGGACTCTGCTGAAACTAAATTCCGTCCTCCAGAAACCTGTGGGCATCAGAAGGAAGGCAGGCTATCACATTCACACTGCAGCTTTTTCTAATAAAAAATATGTTTATATAGGATTGGGAAAGTCACTACCTTGTAAGTGTGAAAAATAATCAAGTCCAAAAATTAGTCAGACTAACAATGACAGCTCTATCAGTGGTTAGTACATACAGTGACCAAAATGCCTTGAGAGAAATGACCCTTCTCTCAAGGGGTCATAATCTGATTGCGGGGAGCCAGAAGGTTTTACTGGGCAACAGGAACATCCTACACATGCATAATTTCTTAAATACTTTCCTAGAATCCACCACCACTGACCATAGTACAGATAGCCCATGATACTGGGCCAGATGAATGTTGGGTCTGTCTCTGGTCAATCTAAGGTTTTTAGCAGCAGTATTAGCACTCAGTGTATTCCTAAGTGAAGAAAAATACAAAACATCATCATAAACATCAGATATTCACTGAACGGGGCTTGATGTGCCGCCTACGATGAGAACACAGAGAGAGAATCCTATTGAGGAACCCCAAAGCAGCCAGAAGTGGATGCTCACTAGTACTCTGTCCATGAAGTTTTCTGCATCCTCCACAGGGAACTCCGGCTATTTTTCATTAGAAAATGTATAAGATATTCTGAAAATGTAGCACAAAATTTTCTCACCCCCTTACCATAACTGAATCTGTGCTGGCTTTGGGTTTTGTTTTTCTTCCTAATGAAAGTAAATATAATCACAATGAAGATCAGCTGAGACAAGTGACAATAAAACATCTGCCATTGCTGAAATTATTGTATAAGGACTGATTTCACAGCTAAACAGGAGCTATTTCCTAACAACTACCAAGGGAACAGACATTTATTCAAGTTTACTGGAAACTGAAAGACATTTAAAATATGATCATAAAAGCCTGAAGAAGCCTGCAAAAGGAAGTGGGACGCAAGCCATGGAAAATCTATAATGATAAAAGAGCACAGTTTTTGAAGGCGATAGAGGTCCTGAAGAACTGGGCATCTGAGCTTTAAAACATGGCAGTTAATGACTGGTGACCAGCAATCACCAGTAGTAAAAAACAATCTTTCTTCAGAGGAAAAAATAATGTTAAGGACCGAGTACTGTTTCTCAGATATATGACAAAGGAAACTTGAAAACTTGAGCAAACTAAAGAGTTGGCTTTAAACTTCTTTAATTAGAAGGGTATTTAGCACCACTCAAGCATCAGTAACGAAGAAAACTGAAAACTCTGAGGTGTGTGATTAGCGAAACTGTAAGCTGACAACTGCAGAAAACATGCGCATCAACCACAGGTAGTTGTCAGTACAAGTCATTTCTACCTATCAATTTTTCATCCCTGACCACTCTGCAAATCTTCAGTTTTCCTTCCTTGTCAAAACAACCTGATGGTCGCCTGGCCAGCGAAGCCAGATCTTTAACATTGAATCTCATGGTGTTGCCAGGGAAGAGGATGAAGAGGAGTAAGAGATGGAGGAGAACAATGATGATGTCAGTTAGCTTGTTGAAGCTGAGCAAAATCTAGGCAGCAGATATGAAGATCAACTGAAATCTTAAAAACAGAACAAAAGAGAAAACAAGAGATGCTGCTGTTTATTGTGATTTCCACTCTGTTGTGCATTCCAAACACTGTACTTTCATTTATAGTATGGGAGCAGTGTAAGAGGGGGGGAAAAAAACTCTCAAGGTTACATAGGTGACATCTCCCCACACACGTTTTAAGAAAGAAAAATGTAGTTTTGCTTTCCAGTGTCTCTATAACCTCATGCAGAAGCTGTAACTTTATACAGTATTTCCACAGTTTATCAATACTGCTAAAAATATGTTTTTGTTATAGGCATATAAATAACTAGAAAGCTGAAATATGCATTTACAGGGCAAGGGGAGAGGGGATGATTGCCCTGTACTTCCATCACCTTCACAGGAACATTAACTAATAAAACACAAAGTGTTAACTATGAAATTTCACCACATACTCAAGTATTCATGTTTTGCTATACTGACACTGAGTGCTTCCCTTTTGTTCATGGTATATTCTAACAGTTTTAAATTCTTCTGGAATGTTTTCTTCTGTATTTTCAGAAAACAAGTTGTCCTCCCCCCAAAAAAACAAACAGTTTTCTTTTATTAGAACTACATCTACTTAACTTAGTGAAAAATTATACTTGACACATATATGAGATCTTTGTTTCTCCTCTCAGAACTCCTCCTCTGTTTATCTGAAATTATTTTAATATTAGGTTCAGTAGCTATAGTTTTGACCAGTGGAAGTTTGGAAACAAATGCTTTTGTCCAAACTGCACTAAACACAGCACCATTTCACAGTGCTTCAAAGGAGAAGAAACACAGCCAGAAAAGTAGTTCTGAAAAGATCTTCCTTTTAATCCCCAAAATGTTCTATGCTCTTCATAGTCAACCCTTTTGTAAAGCCTTTGCTCAAAAAAGAATTCTTGATATCTCCCTTATACAATCAAGTAACAGAAGTTTGTCAGATGGCTTTTAATACCCCTATAAACTTAAAAAAAAAGCACCCAATCCACAGCACGTGGGGCTCAGAAGCCAGTTTCTGTCTCCAGATCAGAAGCCGTTGATCTTCAGAGGACAGGACTGGCATCTTTGTCTGATGGAGAACTACAATGCTTAACAATTTCCGATCGAGTTCCTCTCAACTGCTGAGCTGAAGGACAAGTTGCATCTTTCTGTGAGCCTTTTCACTCCTCTCTTTATATTCACTTTCTTTGGTCAAGTTTATTCCTAAAATCAATGACTGCTGCTGTGTCCTTTAATTTCCAAATGCCAAACAGCCAATTCCAATAGCACTACAACAGTGAGAGCAGACCAAGCTTAACTACTACTTTGTACACATGAAATATGGACAAGCTGTAAATACGACGTTCAGAAGACAAATCTGAGCAATGTTTTCCTCCTCATTAGGTTCTACAATTCTATGGAGAACTGCCATAAAGCTAAAAGCTCTTTTAAGTTCCCTCTCACTATCAAATACCCTCACAAGCAAGAAACAGAATACGTGCAAGCATTCCCACCACATATCTAAGCAGTAGAAGGTTGCAGCTTCAACTTTTCCATTCATTCCCACACATACAACTTCTTTCTCATTTTCCCTTTTGCATCAGTAGCTATACTTCTTTTTCTTAAGCCCATCTTCATGCCTTTGACTCCACTGCTGAATTATAACCTCATAACCTTACGGTCATCACATAGTCTAACCTGCAATTTACAACATATAAGGATGCTGCTGTGCCCAAAATGAGCTGCTGACTCCAAGGAGGCTCCACACAGGTGCAGCTGGCTGCCTGTGTTTTATAAACTGACAGACTACAACTGGGGAAAGATGAGTTCATACAGCACTTACAAAAAGTATATTTATCATAGACTATAATCTAACACTACAAATATATTCAGCATCAAAAACCAAAACCATTGGGTAGGCAGAGGAAGATGCTGGCTTGGCCACACGATGTATGAAATCCAGCCACAATGAACCTTGCAAAAGGCTTAGTAGGGCATACAGGGACTTTGGGACTAGCAATGCATATATTCCTACTAGCCTCTATATGCTGAGTAGAATGAATTGTTGGTTTTGTCACAGAGCACAGTGTTTGCAATAGACCTATTTGTTTTAAAAAAAAAACCAAACATTGTCTTGGCAAGGTAAATAATTTTTGTGATCTCCAGCTGTGCGTTGTTTTGTTATAGGCTGGTCCTCTCTCAGGCAGGTATCTTGCACACCTTTCACATAGCACTCTGGTAGCCTTCTTGTTTCAGAGAACACAGTTCTAGCAATTCAGCTGCAACCTACTTAGTTATTGGTTCGTGACCTATTCAGTTGCAGTCCATTTTATAAACACCTTATAAATCTACCCTAAACAGCATCTTCAGCTACATACAGTTACTTTAGATCGCTTCAATCTTTTCAAGCAGCATGGAGGAAGTCAGGCCCTATGAGTCTGGTCCCAGATGGAAGAGTCATTGAAAACCATCAATAACTGAACAAAAACTATGTCAAAGCAATGAAAGTTACTGGCTAAACTCTACTTATGTTTAAATGCAGTAATTACTGTAATGCATGGACATCTGTACTCCACATAGAACTGCAAAACACAGACAACCAGGGGATGAGACAAGCTGTAAACTGCTATTTAAGAAAGCTTTTGCTTTCCAGCAAAGTTAAAAACAGAGCCAGGTAAGTAGAACATTTGGGGTTTCTGGCAAGGCTATTAAAAGGAATGAAGAAATTCCAGGAGATGTGCATATTGATTTTGTTATTCCCCCCCGCCAAGGGAGATGGTATATTTCCTGTACTCATCTATCAGTGAAGCGGTAATGGTCTAGAAATTAATTTTATCGTATATGTGCATCACTTGCTCCACATCAGCCACACCACACAAATCATGTGGGACATTAAGAGCGGTACACGGCAGTTAAAACCCTGGAGACAGCATGCTTCAGTACATATAAGCCAATACCAGTCTTGAAGTGCAAGGCAGCTGGGCCATCAAGGTGCTTGCTCCCTGGAAGTTTGACAGAGAAGCTAAACTAATCTGAAAACATCTGAATATTATTCAGACTTAGAAGGCATAAAAGATTGTGAGATTCAAACTTGGGTTTAACTTAGAAACTCGATGACCATCCAAAGGCAATCACAGCCAGTGCTGACACAACAATAAAACTAAAGGCAAAAAAAACCCCAATAGAAGTGTCTATCTTCAGCTGCAGCACTGGGTCTCCTTGAAGGAGCAGAAAGACTTTTTAGCTCAATAATCAGCTTCCCTTCTGGCTACATTTCGGAATAAAGCTGTCACTCAGGGAAACTACTTAGTCATACAGTGCCTTTAAATGTTTCTTCTAGCTAATCTCTTTCCTAGCATGAGTTCAGATAGGAAAGATGTTATCTTCAGTTATTTAATACTGGTGGTTCAAGAGACAGGCATTATTTAATACTCGCGGTTAGAGAGAGGCAGGCTGAATCTAAAGTCCCTCTCAACATTTCTCCCCACACAATCACCACAACCATAATTTATAAGGAAACCAGACCAGTCTATTACTTTGTGAGTGGCCAGGAGAAAAAGAGGTGGACGAGTCTACGTACTTGGAAGCAATAATTTTATAACAGATGACGGTTTTGACAGCTCATGGACGACAAAATTTACAAAGTCTCTGTTGGATGTCCCTTGTCCCTCTGCATTTGCAATTATAGTTTTTATGATCACTTTCTATGGACATGGAACAATCTGATCTATTTGATTCACATGATACAGACAAAGAGATGAGATGTATTGTAACTGTTAAGCACCAGCCATATAGTTGTACATTTTTGATTATCCAATGAGAGAAACGTACATTTTTGATCACCTGAAGAGATGTAAACCCATCTCTTACCCTATACATAAATGTTAGAAGTCAATCCAAAATAGTAGCGTATTCAAGTACTCTTAAGTTACAAAGAAGTTTTATCATGCAAGGCCTGCACAAAATTGACTTCAGCCCATAAAACTAGCTACATGTTGAAATAATCTCCAGCTCTTGCACCCTGCTAGACAGCTACTAAGATGTATTTTATTAGTTTCAGATAACCACCAAGCTGTAGCTGTTCACAGCAGTTAAGTGCAGGAGATCACTAGTGCCAATATGAAAGAGTAGCCACCACCATGGCTGCATACACTACCCTGAAAGAACACTTTCAGCACTGTTTTAGGGTCCACGTTCTCTTATGTATCTTAAATGCAGTTTTAATGTTAAAACAATTAACATATATTACCTTGCAGCCTTCATTAGTGCTGCATTTAATTCTAGATATTTTGGTAAAGTGTTAAAACTCAAGCTTTCCAATGGTGCGATCTCCTAAACCTCTAAAACAAAGTCAATAAAATCGGCTGCCCAATTTCACTAGTTCAGCAATTTCTAAAAAGAAAACCACTAGAACTCATGTCTGCCAGTCCTCAGAGACCCTGCAAAATATATTCTAAATTTCCTTTCACTTCCTTTGAAAAGGTACAATATTTTTGGTCCACATCATTTTGTATTCAGAACTTCTTTAATCTTTGGAACACACACAGCGCAAGAAACAGCCTTCAAAAGGAAAGCTGCAAAATTAGTCCCCAATTTTGTTTTCAAGAATGATATTCTTTTTAAGCAAAGAGTTATTTGCTAGTTCTGCATGTCTCTATTTCATCCATAAAGTAATTATTACACCATAAAATAAGACACATTATGCCCCTCCATTAAAATTCTCCATTCTATCACTGATCCCTGCATAGTCAAGTAAAACACCATTTTCTGTCTTGGACTGAGGGAATAAGAGTAGAATGCAGAGTCAGCAAAAAGAATCAACATATGATAGGAGTTTCAAATTATGCAGACATATTGTTATATCTAAATGAAGTTTGAAAATCTAAACTGTATTTACATTTTACACTGAAAATCATTAACAGGTGATCAGCTGATTAGGGAAGAAAACTGTACTGGTGTACACAAATTCAGACACTATTCCAAAGGTTTCAGGGGATCTACAGGTGGCGACCTTAATACAGAGGGATAAAACAGTAGGGGAACATTTGTTTTATAATAGAATCCTCCTTTTAGTATTCTTTTTCCCCCACTGAGGTAAGATAGGCAAGATCCATATACCAAGTATCACTAAATGCTAAGTTACCTATAGACAGCGTCTATTAGCAATACAAAGTTATTTCTTCCTACATGAAGCTAAAGATGCTTATCAGTTGGCTGCATGCAGTCAAGCTAGCAGACTGCACCCATGGAAAATTTCAGTTTATTTCTAGCTTTTTGATCTCTTCACTTTTGTCTCCCGGCTATCTTCTTTCCTACGAGCAAGATCAAAGCTAGGCTGATCATATATTGTTTGTAATTTTCACTTATACTTTGGTAGTCTGCCAGTACTACTGTAATTTATTTGAACAGATTGTCACCTTGAACTAGTTCAAGTGTTACTTCCTACCATTTATCAGCCATTGTGGCCTTTCAAAAAAAATTAGAATAATAAAAAAAAAAACATGAGGCCTGCAATATTCAGAAAGTTAGCAAGTGATGTCACTTCCTAGGACAGCCTTTACCGAGCTTTCTTAGTTTGCATAAAACAACAGTAACCAAGAACAATAATTTTGAATGGGTTTTTTACAAGAACAATAATTTTGAATGGGTTTTTTAGTGTATAGAGGGAAGATGACAGAAACATTAAATAGTTATCTGTTTTTCCCAATAGTACCAGCGGTCATTTCAGCTGTATTTTATGCTGAAACACACACAGAGCACATTGTAATAACTTCCACGCCTTTATCCTAAGTTCTCAGATCCGTCACCCTTTCCTCACAGTGCCTGAAACAGTAAGACAGGAGCTCCAGCCAGCAAGACTCTCCCTAACCAGAGCCAGCCTTCTTCCAAGGGAGGCATGACCCTGCATAACGGCATAATGCAGTGTCACACAGGGCACCCAGCACCCTTGTGCCAGTACCACTACTGTCCGCACGTCCCTTCTAAAGTCTTAAAACTAACATGACTTTAAAAGCAAAGTACCTATCGAAAAAAGCTGCAAGAAGTGAGCTATTCTGTTTGGAGACATAATGAAAAAATAAAATGCTGGATTGGCTTGAAGGTATTCCCTTCAGCTGAAAAAAAAGGAACCACACAGAACAGCTTTGTCTTCCCTTCAGCTGACAGATTCCCCAGTCAAGCAACTTCCTAAATGATTCATGTAGTTTCTCACAGTTCCGATGTGACCTTTCAGAAAAAAAAGTTATCCTGGCATTTCGCTTCCCCTAAAAATGATAACACAGACAAACCCTTACTTCAAAGAGGTATGACCTGGCACACCCAATGAATGATGTACTTGTAGCTACTGATCAGGATCCAACTGAAAACCAGCTCTGGGAAAAATAAGTCACTTACCGGTTGCAGGAGGTGCCCCACGCGGTTCACAGCCTAACGAGCCGCAGCAGGCAAGGCAGAGGACTGAACACGAGCGGGAATGCCGCTTTCACCGGCACGGCCACCCTACCGCAACTCAAAGCGTCCCACTGCAGCCTCCCTCGGGCTGTGCATGAGCAGCCACCAGCCTGACTCAGGGGCAGGCTCTCAGGCAAAGGGACCCCTGCTTCTTCCCCATGGCAGCACTAGTGCTGGTGTAGCCACGCAGACAGCTTAAGGAACTCATTTCGGTGAAAACTAGCCTAATGAAGCTATTTCCTAATCCAGCTGGCTACCTGGCTGCAGAAATGCCACTGCCAGCCCAACACAGAGGACAAAAATGTGCACCCACAGGTAATCTTTCTGCAGATGACCACAGATGTGTCAGCTTAGTATGATGGGATAACTGCAGCCTTAGGGCAAAATTCACATATAAAGGACTTCAAACACAGTTCTTACTCAACAAGATTCCTGACAAATCCAAATTAATCCATGAGCTTTTCTCAAATCTGCAACTATACTTTCTATAGCAACACTATCTCAAATTGCTCTCTCCCCAGCACCCACTGAGGTGAGTGCCTGCCCAGCCACACAGCCTCCCTGCCACCCCCGAAGAGCACAACTGCACCTTCTGCAGCTTTTTCCCAGCAAGAACACTTGATTATGGAAGCTATCCACTTCAAAAACAAGTACCAGAAGATGAGGTTAGTCTTCAAAAACCCTATTCAAAGGTGACTGCATCAATTAATGTTTCAAAGATATCAGCTACACACAAATGACACTATTAATATGAGTTCAGCCACTATTTTAACACCCTGGCTTCAGAGCAGGTGGTGTCCAGCTAAATATTAGCATTTCAGTCACTATGTAGTTACAATTTTGTTTACGCAGCAGATTCCTTTCTCTAGTCTCCAGGAATACAAACACACAAACCTTTTGTAACCTGCCCTTTCAAATACAACAAAACCAAACCCCAAATCAAACCTTAGTATAGCTCAAATCACTAGTAGCTCCTTCACACCCGAGAGTAGGCCAACCAGTCTGGAGGAGGTAGTGTGCTGGGACCACTGATCCCGTAAGAAAGGGACGAGGGGAGGACACAGTAACCAGTTTCAAAAAAATATTGCACTACATTAAACAGCAGCATGCTCCATTCTGCAAGATACAGTATTTGAGTGGCAATAACTGGAACTTTTGCCTCTAGAAGACTTATTTCTGCTCTCTTCCAGTAACTATAAAGATGCAAAAGGTAGATGCAAACCTAAAATACAACATTGCTATGACATCAATTTTACTGGTCATTTTTACTATAACAGACAAATTACTGTACTAAGACTCCAGCTTGTACTCAGTAAGATACAGATTTTTTTTAATCTTGAAAAGCTCACAGTCCCTAAACAACTTTAAATTTCTTGACATTTTTTGCTTTGCATCATAATCTAGAACCAAACAGAACTTCGACAGCCTTGGCATCTATATTGACAGAAAAAAAAAAAAATTAACACATTTCTGAGAAAACAGAGAGATGTGAGTTTCTCTCTATTTCTCCCCACCCCGCAGATTTGTGATATCTGAGGTTTACCGTGGCTATAAACACTAAAATTAATCTAACAGCAAATTTGGACCAAAATCCCTTCGCTAAGTTTCAGACTGCACTGGAGTCCACCACCATTTTTCTTTTGGTGTTAACAGGAGGGAGGCCCTCCCACTTTTCTTAATAGTATCAATTCTGCTTTGGCTGTCTTTTCCCCACACAGTCTTCAGGAAAATAACAGAAGTGTTTTTGCTTACAGGAACTCTTTAACACACCTGTGAAAACCCAGCAGAGGCTTCAATTTTACTGTCCCACAGTTACGGAGAGATCATGAGCTCTCCTGCTCCGGCACTTTCCAAGGGAAAGAGGTTACTGGATTTCCCTCAATTAGCACTAAACTGACAGAAGGCAAGCATGGAAAAGTAAGGGAGTTAATATTCGATGATATTTAATTTAAATAATTAAAAGGCAACCAAAATACCAGGGAGGGATCTTTCTGTGAAGTACATGCTACTTAAATATACTGCTCCTGAAAGTTCACAAGTATCTGGTTACCTACATTTCTAATTAAAAAGCTACTATCACTGTTGAGAACATAATTGTTGAACAAATAAATCAAGGAAATTGTGACTTGGTGATGTTATATTAAGGAAGAGCAATAAATCATTTTAACTGTGTCTCCATAATAATGATTCAATTTCTATATGCAATGGGAGTCTCAGTTCAGCATAATCTATTATGTTATCTGGGGAAGAGATTATTCAGCAATAGATGTAAAACAAAATTACAGCAGAAAGAAATACAAAAACTCATTCAACATGAATATCACTGAAAATGTTACAGCTTTTATACTGATCTGGCAGCTACAGCAATAACAACTCATTTATTGACCTTTTGCCTTAAGATCAACAGCATATCCTCAGTTAGCAGACAGGAATGAACTTTACGTATTTTAAAGAATGAATGACATATCAAGAAGACTTGCAAGCTTCACAATTTTTTTAAACCAAGCTGCTGATGAAATCTCCCTAAATTCATCCAAAGCGAAAAAAAGATTAGAAGAAAATCAGTGGTGATACTTCAGAACCACAACTTGAATCTAAGGCCAAAGGATGATACAAATGACCATCAAGCTCTACCCACATAACTATTTCAATTAAGATTTGGACTGCTCAAGCTGCATATTTGCAAGTACAAGAGCTCTCTTTGCTTATTCCACAGTGACCTGTGTGACTGCTGATTTTGTGGCTGCAGAATTCCTCACTATTACAACCTGTAAGCAACACAGACACCATGTGTGGAAAGTCAAAACCTACTAACGCCTTCCCACACAGACAGGCCATTTGGAAAGTGTAACACTTCACTCTAGTAAATTTAAACTTCCTATTATTGAATAACCATCATTACACTACATGTTTTCGGTAATATGCAACTTTACACTAGCTGGAAACACTGAGAGAATAAAAATATCTGGAAAATAAATCTTATTTCATAAATTACTAATTAGGCAATAGAGCCATATATTTAACTGGATTTTTGCATGCAGTTATCTACTCTATAACATACGACACCCTAGTCTCTTCAGCTATAAGCAGTCACGGACAAACGTTTTGCAAAACCTTTTTTTTTTTTTTTAAACAATCTTAGTCTAAGAAGTTGAAACTGACAAATAGCCCAGCTACATAAAATCCACCAAAACCACATGTTTTTCAGATTAAACACCTCATGCAAAGATAAAAAGTTCACAGCAATAACTTAAAGAAAAATAAGGCTGTTGCAGTTATATGCAAAACATAAAATCCAAGAGTTGGTTTCATAACATTTTCATGCTCCTTAGATACAGAATTATTTGGGTAAAGAGCCCATGACTTCCATCATATGATACAATTATTACAAAACAGGTATGTCTGAATTGCATGAATAGCTTTGTATTAGACATGAAATGTAGAGGCACTCCAGGGCTGGATGCTTCTATGATAAAAACTAGAGGCGCACAATAGTACAAGCCAAGCCCCTTGACACAGAAACTGAGCTTGCCTCAGGACGTGAACAGTTGGTAACAGCCTCTTTTCCATCCCTAGTAAAACCGCACCCGACTGCCCAGCCTGGAAAAGCTGTTCAACATCCAGCTGAAGGATTATCATCTACATTTTAATCAGACCTATATACTTTGAAGGATTCTCAACTTCTAAAAGACCCTCTGGGCAAGAATAAATAGGGAAACCAGCCTGAACCAGAGAAACATAACTTAGAAGGGGACCAACAAACCCAAAGCACGAAAAAAAAATCTGATTTTGCATGAGCTAAAAAATAAAAAAAAGAAATATCCCTCCGAGCTTCAGCTTGCAAAGCTCTGCAGTGGTGGTTACCAACAGCCTGTTCCTGTGTCACACTTGCATTCTTTGCTTTCCTGTCATCCCATCACAGAGGCAAAGCAAAACACCTACAGCCTGGCCAGAGCTTTGAGTACGCTCCTCTCACCGGACCTGGGTAACAGTAAGCTTTTGACAACATGTTTGCAGCAGGCATTGATCCAGCAGTAAGGTCTCACAGCCCTTGGAGAGGGACTTCACACAATAAGCACAGTCTGAGGAAGATACCTTCCAAGTGAAAATAGCGGCTGGACTAAACCCAGTCCCAGTCAGCACTGAAGCAGTTAACGCTTACTAGTGACATACAGCCAGATATTGGAGAAGAACATACCCATACAGATAAAGCGACTATATAACCACAATTAATTCAGCACTCATCACTGCAGCATTCCAATTGCATTGCATCACTGCAGACGAAGTTATTTTGATCTTAACTCTATCTGTATATGTTAATGGATATGAACATCTTAAGTTTCAAATCTTTCAGAAAGAATGCTTTCTTCTTTATTAAATAGTCAGGAGTATTAGGTAACTTATGAAACAACAATGTTCCTCAAGAAAGTGAGGCAAAAACATTTCCTATGAAATGAAGTTCAAGTACATACTTCTCAAAACCTGCTTCAAGACTGCAGACTTCATGGAAAAAGCCACCAGAGAGCAACAACTAGACTGGGACACCACAGAAAGAAGTTATGTTTAGGGACAGAGAAAGAAAGGACCAAATATGCCAACGCACTTCAAAGGTGACAAGCAGGAGAAATACTAGGATTGATGTTCCGAGCTGAAATAGTGCCTGGGTCTGGCCTCGGCAGAGTAATTGGCATTGGTAGGCACAGGAAGGATAGGACGTATGCGAAGGACTGTGGAAGGAGAGCCCCGCGTGGGAGCTGCTGACAGATCTAGAAGGGTGACAGAGAAGTAAGAAGGCAGCAGACTCAAACCTCGGGGTCCACACGGCAAGAGTCAGTGTTACAAACCACCCACAGCTTCTTCCAACTCTCTAAACAAAGCCAGGTAAGGCAGCTGCTCTGTGGACCAACAGCTTTGCTGCAGCTGGTGAAGGGGAGTACTTCCCACAACTGATGCATAACAGCCTTAAAACTGTTATTTCAAATAGAACATCAGTGGCTTCAGGATTTTTTGTCCCCTGTTCTTTAATTTCCAGATTTCAGTCTAAACTATTTTGTCCACCTTGCTTCAAGGCAGAAAAGCAACTTGTGCAGGAGTTTAGCCAAAGAAGTTTAAGAAACATAAATTCTGCTGGTAAATAGCTGTTGTCTTTGCCTGAGAGCATCTTAAAATTGCAGACTGCAAGCATGCACACAAACTGTACTTTACAAAAGTGTTCCACCCAATTTATCCAGCATAGGTTGTTGCTGTTCCCCACATACACACCAGTTCACTATGGTTCATTGGGTATCAGTACCTTACAAGGGAGACAAACATATTCATCAATGACTCAAAAACTGCTCTCTTCCTTAATTTCCTCAAGGCAGTCAGGCAATTAGGAATATGTTAGTTGGAGGTTACGCACAGTGCTAAATTTCTCTGGTTGTTTCCTCATACTTAACTGTCTCCTTCCCAGCATACAGATTTTAATAAATAAGGAAGACTGAAATTTTGCATTTTGTTTAGAATGCCACTAAGTTTGCACTTTCTTTGTACATTCTAGGTAAATATGACCAAAGCTTTAACTTCTGCCCAACATTTCTCTCTGGTTTTAAAATATTATCCCCCCTACCCAAGCAGTAACAAAAACCCACAAGACTCCTTTTTTAAGCCATTTACTGTTTATTTGCTTCCCCAAAAACACATTTTGCTAAATTTAATTAGCCTGTGGATACATCATCTGATTTGTCCCGCTCCACCAGAATACTAAGATTCAACCTGTATTTTGCTCTAGCAAAAAACTGTAACATTAACTTACAATAACTATGTAGGGAGGTGCACAGGCAATTCTCTTGCCATTAGCACAAGCATCAAGACCAGTCACGTCAGACTCTTTCTGCAGGTGGATGGAAGAGGTGTGAAATCTGAAGGGGCAGCAGGTACAGGAGGGGTGTTATTATTGTTGTCTCCCTTTTTTTGTGCTACTGCTTTTGAAGTGTGTAAGAATGGAAGACTGTTCCTATGACTACCTTTCAAGCACAAAAAATTACCAAGGATCAGAAATGTGTTGGTTACATCATCTGTTGTAAAAGCCTCAAGTCCTACAAAATATTTCTCTTGACATGGAAATGAAAGGTTTAGGGTAACTCTTTGTGGAAGTGTTGTAGTGGCATTTCAACTTAATTGGATTTATTCCTCAAAAGAGACTGTAACAAAAAAGTTACTCCTTTTAAAACGTGTAGAGATAATACAAAGAGACAAACTGACTACAGCCAGTTACTTACTGTTTCTACCAGACACCAGTCAATGGGACCCAGAAAGCACACACTGGACACACAGGATTAATCCAACTGCATTAAAAATTGAACAGAAAGAGACCTCTGAATTATCACACCTACCATTACATGCAAAATCAGAATCTAATCCTTTTCACAACATATATTATTGAGCTCAAATCTAAAAAGCAGCTACATCGTTTTGTCTCCATATCACCAAAGGAATGTTGTTCCAGCACCTGTCTGGTTTAATGGCAAGAACCTTCTATAATTTCCAGATTAAATGACTTAATGTCCAAATTATCCACATTATTATGCCAATACTGACCTTTCCCTTACTGGAAGTGTTAAAACAAGCCAAGTTTTGGGTTTTTTTTTAATTCTTCCCCTGTAGGGAATGCTTACCAGTCCTCATAATCCTTCCCTGAATCCATCTCTCAGGAAAACATACAGGGCCAAAATCATATAAATACTCAAGCTACACAAAGTCTGAGCTGAAACTACAGTACTCAAAACACCAGCCTCACCTGTTCTTGGCCCCACGATTTATTTTCAAATTAAAACAATTGTTAGACTTCTCAACCACATTATCTTGGCCCTACCTACCATTATCAGAAACATTTGTTCTCCAGTTGATGTGCATGAAGGTAGTCTCTCACAATGTGTCCAATAATTTTAACCTTTACACCATTACAATTACCTGTTTCCAGATCCAGCACTGCATCTACTTCAGAAATCTACCAGCACCCCAGCAGAGTCTCTTACCACCTTTAACTAAACTGACATCAATCTAGGCAGCTTCTGTTTCATTTTACATTGTCTCTAAATTATTAGAGCAAGACATCAAGTATTATAGTGCTATTCAATAACCTCTGTTTCTAGCTTTCCTGAAAAGGTTGTATCCTTCAATATTCATGTTCTGTCATGACTGCCAAGCTACTATCTTATGGCTGTGATATCCAGTTTAATATTCTGCAATTCAAATTATTCCATTTTATACCCCATGCTCCTTGTATTTGCACGAAAGTGTTTCAGCTTTGTTTGCACTTCAGCTAATACAACCCTAACTGCAGCCAAAGCTGGCATAGTCATCACCACTAGTTCTACTACCTAACCACTATTCTCAGAAATATTTATTGCACCTAACTTTTATTCTAATAATTGTCCACTGTTCTGTACAGCTACACCGCTTTATCTGCTGTGCTATCCTGAGTTTCCTACCTCTTTTCATGCATACTTTAAAGAAAAAAAAAAATCATAGGCATTATGCAAATCTATCACATTTCTCAGTTTGAAGTTCTTCTTCAGCAATAGCACAAATTCAAAATGCCAGCAAGCTTCCTCTCCAGGGATTACAGTTTGAGTTCATCTTTTAAAAGACTCTTCTTCCAGTAGATGCATTTTAAATGGTCAAAATTTCCAAATCTCTTCTGTAGAACCAGGTCTAAGTAATCCATGACTTTGTTATCCTACTACATCTCTTTCTTCCAAGGTCTGGGAGAATTCTGCATCAAATGAGCCTCCACACAGCCTCCACAGCCCCCTGGACTCTTCCAGAAGAAACCTTCAATATTTCTACTATCTGCAGAGTCATAAATACACAACTCAAAAACAAGGGTGAAGAGAAATCTGGTTAACAGAGGGTAATTAGAGCCACAAGCTTCTACTGGTATACCAAATAGACATGTTATATTGAAGTGGACTTACCATTTTCTCCAGCACATCTGCAAACTTACACTTGTACTTACCCCCATCTCTCCATTCCTCTGATATGTCAAAGTCTTATGTTACCTCCAGCCTGTAGGCTTTTGGCTTACCCATGACAAAGAAACACATTAAACAAAAACAGGTTAGCAGGGTTGGAAAAGAGGCTCATTGCAATTTAACAGTTCTTTCACCTTCCCCACCTCCTGAAGTAAAATCAGTTATTACCTTCACTGCCATGGGTTACCTGGAGCTTCTAATGACTAATTTTCTAACCATAAATAAGGGGGG
>Ga0065711_1041058_pt1 | contig 16444 bp, 10 predicted proteins | sample Hoacrofraction12_FD_59098 | JGI IMG/M metagenome (GOLD analysis project Ga0065711, IMG submission 59098) | Hoatzin crop microbial communities from Cojedes, Venezuela - Epithelial fraction 12 v2 (version 2) | ecosystem: Host-associated > Birds > Digestive system > Esophagus > Crop | place...
GAAGAATATATTTATGGAATTATAACAGTTAAAGGAAGTGCATAAAAGCATTGCTATTAAGGCACTACATGTGTTGAAATTGTGGATCATATCCTTAATTTCAGCTCTGATAAAAGCATGGGGGACTATTAAAAAAAAAAAAAAAGGCAAAACTGACAGGAAAGTGTTTGTTTTTAATGGAATGCAAGCAATGGTGAGTGAGCAAAATACCAAGATCTTGACAGTGTTCCCTCTAATTATGAACTCAAGCCATTATAACTTTTAAAATTAAATATGATTTGCACTGTTCTGATATTGGTGCAGTTTTTTAGCAAAATGATCAGAAAACTAAATTGCATGTGGTGATTAGTATTGTGGAAAAAAACTAAAATCAAAAAATGTTATTTTCAAAGCTTTAAATTTGTGTAAAGAAAAACCGTTCATTATTAAGTATGGGCATACTGATGAGAATGGGCAAGTGCATATATACAACATCAGTTTGGTTGCACTTGGGTGTTGGTAAACTTGGAATGTTCTACAGCAATAATGCATCTCTTGAGGGGTGCTTTGTGGGGAACGGGCATATAATACACAATTCTTTTTGGCATGTTGAAGGCAAGTGTTGACTTAATGTATTATGCTGCCTCTGTTTATTCTCATAGGAGGCTTTCTTTACTGAAACACCTGCAAGGGTTTGAATATGAGCTAGCATAGTTCCACATTGGTTTGTCATGTGCTCCTAAATTTGAAGCCTAGGTGAATTTATTAAGAAATTGGAAAGTACTGCTGCTGCTTAACACTTCTGGTTTATAAACACTCCAATACACAGCTTTTAAAATTATTCTCGTTTTAATATTCATTTTTGTTTGAAGGGCTTCATACAGGGCATGCAACTGTATATTTTGGGGGTGCTGGTTTTTTGTTTGGTTGGGTTTTTTTTGCTGGTTTGTGTTGGCTTTTTTTTTTTTTTCTTTAAAGATATTTGTTATGACCCAGGACCTAAGTTTGTGTTTTTAGTGTTTGGAGGAGGGCTGTTATTACAGATGCTCAGACCAGTTTCTGAATTTCTGCATTGTACAACTCTTACCTAAATACTGTCTTAAAATCTAAAATAAGGAATACTAATTCTGTTCTTGTTGGAGGTGAGGGGTATTACGTAGTCTGAAATAAACTTAGCCTCCTCTGAAGGTAGGATTTCCAAGTTAATATTCATGGTAAAAATGTTATATATGGCTGCAACTTTTTTTTCCCCTTATGCCTTTGATAATTTTTCAGAGGTTTTAACTTTTGTCTTCAGCCTAGCAGTGACTTTCATGCTTCCTATACATCAGTGAGGGGAGACTTTCTGTTTTTTTTAAAAGAAATAAAAACTGAAAGGCAACGTGGACATAAACACATGTAACACTTGGAAAGTGTGTGTTCAAGTTGATATATTCCACAAAATTAAGACTGTTATTCCTTCACTTGCATTTGTGAAAACTTGATGGAAAATGTTAATTGTTTAAAATGGAATAGCAAGTTTTGGAAGTAGGCAATAAGGCAATAAACTTTACTATGTGGTGTTCTGAGAATTGAAATTGGTAGAGTTGGAGCTTGAGTTTGTGTTCATAGCCTGAAGCTTATGAATCCCAACTATAGGACTGGCTATGATAAACTGAAGTCTGTCTTCGCCAAGTGACTTGCTGAATTAACTCCAGCATGTGACATCTCTTGGCGGGGGCTAGCTAGTTGCAGTAGTTGGGCAGAGGAAACACCAGATTGTACTTTGTCATTTGCTCTGTCAGATACAAATGGTGTGTGGCAACAGGAGAGGAAGTCAAGCTGAAGATTCCTTGATCCTTAATACGGGTAGTGGTGGGAGAAGGAATAAATTACTAATTGTTACTTTACAGCCAACTAGTGTGAACAAACATAAAGCCTCCTAGAAGCTCTGATGTTAAACTTTTTTTTCTGGGAGACCAGCTTTCACATAGCCATCTGGTCCACACTTTGCAAGTGTTTAATTATTCATACTTGTGTTATAAAAATCCACAGGATGACAGAGTGACTTTTGGTGCTTCTTTGCCTTGATTGTTACAATAGATAGATTGGTTGAAAAGTGCTACTAGTCCTAGCTTGTTAGTTTACTTGGAATTTGGAGAGGGGGGTGATTGTCTCATGTAATAATATGTTTTTCTTTGCAGTATATAACTGGTTACTAGTTTTTTCCACAAACATACATATTTTTAAATGGCGAGGTCTCAAGTGGATGTTGCACAGCTGAGCTCATCTGGAAACATTAGGTTACATTGATTACTTCAAGCTATATTCATGAAAGCTGCTTTAGATGGTCAGACTTCCAGGTACACAGTCAAAACCTCTTTTTTTTTTTTAAGCATCTGTGACAATCTATAAAACACAGTCATAGTATGTAAGTAATAGATTATTAAATACAGCTTAAATATTTAAAGTTTGAATCACAAGATACATTTCAGTTCCAAGAGTTGCTTCATTCCTGAATGTTTGTGAAACTGAGCATTGGCTTTGGCATGGACACTTACTTTCTGACAGTCATTTAAGTAAAGCTAGCAGTGTCAGAAATCTGGATTCCCTCTAGTCCGAGAATGATCCATTTGGCTGATGAATGATGACAGTTCACTACCTCTGTTAGCACAGTTAGCATGACCATACAATTTTACTTGTTTTGGTCACTAATGTGTAGAAAAGGCATTGAATCTTACTACTTATTTTCTTTGCACTAAGGAAGTTATGAAATGCATTCTTAGTTCTGCTGTGCAGCCAGTAGAATAGCCTATGCCATTTGACTGCAGAGAAGATAATGGTAAGTAAGAGTAGACATTCTGGTACTTGAATGACTTGCAGTACCTAAAATCCTCATCTGTAGTTACTAGGGAGGTTGTGGGCTTTAACTCTTCAATTGTAGCGTGTCCACCTCAATGCTAAGTGACTGTTGAGAGTAAATGTTGAGTGTAAACTGATACTATTTAATGTTAAACACTTTAGGTCTAAAAAACCACAGTGCTTCACAGATGATTCAGTATGTCTTTTTAAACTGATGGGTTAGCAATCATAGTAGTTCAAAGGATTTTCCATGAACTCAGTCATTGAAAGCCAGGAACTGAATATATCAGGTACTGGGTTCCTGGTTCCAAGTTTAGCGTTTCGAGTATTGTTCTCCTATCTAAAGTAACGTTTCCAGATTTTCTTTTTCCTCTTCAGTGGGATGAAGAATGCATGTAATTCTGTCACTAGTAGTGGTTATTTAAAAATGCTATTATTAAACATAGCTAATTTGGGATTAAAAAGCTTCCTCTGTGAGAATTCAACAAAGGCAATTTTATAGACGTCCCATTAGCAAATGAGTGCTTTTCTTAAGGTGCAATTTCAGCATACTTAAGAATGAAGCTCTGTATTGGAAAATGCTGGTGACAGCTAGTCTAAAGTATAATTACTATTTCATAATACAGCTGTATCACAATTGGACGGTGATTTTAATCTTTAGTATCACAGCATTTGAGATTACAGATAAAACTACCTAGTCGCTGCATCTGGAAAAGCTGGAGTGGCTGTTAAAGGACTGTTCCTGTTTCACATTGTGGCCAAAGACTTCCTTTGGATAGTGCATTGTGAAACCTTTTTTTCTTCCAGTGTAAGCAGTAGTTTTAACAAGCTAACCTGTTTCTAATCCCCAGCTTTCAGCAGAATTTTTGAGTTTTGTATATGTGCCTAAGTTGGTATTTTCAGCAGAAGACAGACCTGTAGTAACAATCACTGGTATGTAGGTAGTGCTTTCACCAGTAAGTGACCAATATGTAACTTTGACTTAAACTAGTCTAGTGAAACTGTCCTTTTTTTCTATTACCTACACTTTTACAGAAGTATGTTAGTTTACACTTGCTTTTGAATTAGTGGAATGCTTAAAAACTACTTCGAAGAAACCCACAACATGTACATTGTTAAAATCTGTCAAAAATTTCAAATGAAGAAGTATGCTGCAGGTTTCATGCTAGTGGAAGACTAGACTTGAACATGAAGGGTTGAGGGGGAGAATGTCAACTTTTCTCACTGACGTCCTGAAGGTACCACAAGCTTTAGGTGGCTTCAAGCTTTAGCAGTGAGTACAATGGAAGCTGGATTCATGTAGCTGAGTAATCTCTGCTGCCTTGCTCCACTATGTTTTCATAATGCTAACACAACCTCTCAGAAAAGCCTTTTAAAATACCCCCTTATGGGATTAACTCAGCGAGATTGATCTTCCAGTTAAAATCAAGAAGGGTCTGGAAAGTCTTAAATCCAGTGGATTTAAAGTAACTTGTGTGTGTGTTGTTTGCAACTTGGCTGTCCATATTAGTAATTTTACAATGGGAATGGCGTAGTAAATGGCACTTTGCCTTTTTTTTTTTTTTTTTTTAGTGGTATACTATACTAATCTGAAATGGAGAGTTTGGTTTGTTGATGTTCTGGGCCCTTCAGGTGGGTGATGTTTGTGTACAAGAAAATGATCATAATATTTGTATGGTATGAACTGATCAGTAAGTCTCAGACCCAACAGTTGCTTCTTTGAGGTAGTCGGATTTTAGGTTAACTGTTGAAATCTGTACAGATTTCTAAAAGGAAGTATAGAGTTTTGCTTTCTTAACAGCAGTGTCTAAAATTCCATAGTTTATTGCCTTCAGTGTAATGTTTCTGAAGAGTACGCTTTCACTGAGTAATAAGCGAGGAGGAATATACAGATCAATGGTGAAAAAGCATTGCTAATTAAGCTTTTGAAAAGTGAAGCCTCCCAGTTTGTAGTGCACTTTGAGGTGCAGTAAAGTGTCCTCACCACACAGGTACAGATAGCGTTGAGGTAAATCAGATAGGGGTCACATCTCGGCAGCATTAGCTCAAACTACCTTCAGTGATGGCCTGTGATAAAGCACGTTATTTGGTACTGAACTATGCTAAAATGCCTCTGTAGTTTTACTGTGGAGTTAAAGAACACCTAGGAGAGTAACTCCAGTATAGCTGCAGGTAGATGATGGTCCACTCCGATTTTGTAGTCTCTGGAAGAACAAGAGACAGTCATACATTATGTGTTTTAAGCATCTCTTGAATTTCTAAGTCCCTTTGAAGCAACCTTTTTCTGCTTTAATACACAAAGATGAAAACATGTAAGGCTCAAATTCTGTATGCAGTTTAGAGATACAAGGATTCATTAACTTAGGAATTCTGGTTTTAAGATCAGATGGCTTGGTGTAGTTAGAGCCCAGTAATCAAGGCATGCAGTTTAGAATCACAGTAATTTTTTGACTCTGTGGAGAAAGGCCCTGCTATTAAACAGATCTAACTTAGAATCCCTGTATCTAGCAAAAATGCATATATTGGAACCTCCCCCTCCCCCTATTCTCCCAAAGGTGTTTAGGAGAGGACTTGAATATGCAACACTTTCTAAGAGCATGCAGGTTAAGTAGGTGAAAGGTGTTGAATTCTTAGATATGGGGCAAGTCAGGTGAATGTGTTTAATCTTGGAACTTTTGCCTCTCAATCACATTAAAAATCATGTAGAGAGGTCTTGGGTTTCACAAATAAACTAAAACTGTGTTTAATGTTCAGGTTAAGAAATAACAGACATGTCTTGACTTGGATATCTTGAAGGGCAAAATGTGTCCCTGTGAAAAGGGAAACTTACAGCGTCTTCTGTAAATACCTTTGTTTTTTCTAGAGCGGTGATGACAACCAGGGAAGTTCCTCCTGGGAGGAATGCAAAGGAGTGTATTTGTCTTGTATTTAAAAGGTTGACCTAGGACCGATAGAATCACAAACGCTCCCCATTTGGGAGAGCTCTTAAAGCAGATCATTGTTTGCTCCCTGAGAAAATGTGAGGTGCTGGAACAGTTGGGAAAAGAAATCGTCTGCCTGTGGGTACAAGACAACTATTAAATGTGCCCGAACTACGCTACTGGCAAGTTTGTAGCTTGGGGTTAAAAGGCAAAATGGCCAGGGAAACAACCTGGCAAACCACAAGGTAGAACAACTTCATTTAGCTGTGTTACAGCTTTATAGGATCTTTGCTGCTATTAATCAGTCTGTCCTTTTCCCGTGAAAGTTGGGTGCACTCTAAGCCAGGCACCACCTAGCAGCCACAGCGCGATGCAAAGGGAATGTCAGGTGGTGGATCTTGCCCAGATTCAAACATCAGGTCGAAAGCAGACACAGGGTCCTTGATGTCCTACATGTTGAAAGGTAAGAAGATCCCATCCTTGCTGCCGTAATCTTCAGGGCCACTTTATTCTGGTAGAAATTTCAGAAGAAAATTGTCTGGAAGTACCCTTGTAAGGCAGGAGGGTTCAGAAAAATAGTGAAAAAAGTCTTTGTATGCTTAATACCATTATTTCAGATGTTCTGTTCTGAGAGGCAAGGGATATCATAGAGCTACTGTTTGTAAACCTGGTGTTCTGAAGTGATGAACTAACAGCGTCAGCCCCAGGGAAGCAAGAACCAGTCTTGAATGTCTGATATACATGTTCCAAAGATGGACCTTTTTTCGATACGGTTGAGGAGTTCTTCCATCTCTTTTTACTGGTATAATGTATGCCACTTGCTGCCCTTAATGATCTCTTGGACAAAAAGTAGGGTAGTGAGAAACTTACTAAGAGGGCCTGATGATACCTTCTAATTGAGTGATGCTTGAGGGAGTGCAGTGTTCAGAGCAAAGCTTGCATGCAAAGTCTTGATTTGAATGTCTCCATGCAGAGGACAAAGCGAGAGTAGGTGTTCCACTCTAAAGTTGGAGTGAATCAATGCCAGCTCGGCAGCCCCTTTGCAGATTTCAAATTGGGGATGGGCCCAAAGAGCTCCCAGCTTCTTGTAGAGTTGCATTTTTTCTGGAAAAGCATGCAATACAAGCTCGGCAACCAGAGAGAGAGACACAGGTGGCTGATTGTTTCTTGGGATCAGGCCAGGACTTTCGACTGAAGACTTGGTGGTGCAGGTAACCCACAGAGGTGGGTTCTGCACTGGAGGTGGTCTTCCTGTGCTGGGAAATGAAGGTGCTTACAGTAAACAGTATGTGCTTGGAAACAGACATCTGGGACCTCAAGAGACAAGAAAGAGTTAAGAGCCAGTATGAAGGTGGTTAAACTTTGAAGATGTTTAGTTTCCTCAAGTCTAGGCTAGAGTTTACATGTCTTAATATGAGAAAATAACACTTTCTTAATGAACAAAAGGAATTTTATTCTAAGACTGTCAAACACAAAAGCCTGTATCAGACGATAAGGTAGGAGAATGCTGAAGGAGGAATGTGGTAAGGCAGAATACACTTGCCAAACCTTAGTTTGCCAGGATGGTCTGTCCCTACTGAGCTGAAAGAGGATCAAGTAGAGGTAAGACTTTGTATCTTGTTCATCAGCACTCAGGATATACAGAAGCATTTGTTTTCATAGGCAGCTTTCAGTGGGGAAAAGTTGTCATTTTCTCTGCAGGTGAGCATGGTGAGCAGCATCTCTGAAGACTCAGTGGGAGATGGGAATGGTCGTGGCTGTGGAAGTAATGGGAAGTGAGCATCCAGTGGAGATCGGTGCATGTTCTAAGTTCTTGGTGAACCTCAGGTGAGCTAAGACACCTCGGACTAAATGCACTAACTCCATGTCTCCTCCCTGCCAAAACTGCTCCTCCAGATAATCCATGATTGCAATTTTGTTCATTTCTTTTGCTGGATTTTAACTATTGCCCTTGGGCTCAGGGAAGAAGAGGGTGCCATTAATGTATAGGTAGTGTGACTTCTCCTCCAGACCTAACAAACTACTGAAGGGGAAAATGGAAAGAGGGGAGCATAGCTGGGCATTGGTCCTCACCATTGTGGTCCAGGAAAAGAACACCAGATACATAGGCTTTTCAGAATTGAGACTGACTGGTATTCTAAGTTTCCTGATGATAATAAATCCCAGAAACACACTGGATGTAGACAATACAGCACAGTATGGTGATGGGTTAGTACTTGATCTACAGGTTACCATATCCAAACTGGATGGTAATGATCAGTGGAGAACTTGCTACTTGTCCTAGATAAGTAAGGGGTTATGAGACTGATTCATGGGTGGCTAGGAACCTGGATGAATTAGAGAATCCTTTCTCTATTTTGGTATCTTCTGAAGTAAAGTCTACTTCTGAAGAAAAATCTACTTTCTCAAAGGAGAAAAAGAAATTTTCTCTCTTGCATCTGAACTGCAGTGACCCTAACTTGAGGTCTATCTGAGGCCTCCTAATTCTGTGTGTGATGTTATGAGTTGTCTTACGTGCATCTGTTGAAATCCCAAAGACCTCAGTCTTCATTTACAACTCGGGGGTGGGGGAGATACTAAAGAAAATATCCCAGACTGGAGATCAGACTGGAGGACTCGCAGCTTCTTAAGGGGAAGAAAATGTCATTCCTTACAGTTTGATATGAAAGATGGTAAGCTGATTTTCATACTAAAATGCCCCTTTATTAATATATACTTTAAAATACATATATGTATCTGTGTTAAACTCTTCCTTTTGTACTTCTGTAGAACAACAAAGATAAGCCAGGTAGCTTATATAGGAGCAAATCATTCAGTCACAAATCCAAAACTGATTTAGGAAGTTTTAGAATAATATTGTTAATAATAGTTCTCTGTACAGTATCAGACCTTACTAGCTCAAATGCCTTTCCTAGCTAGAATAGGAAATAAATTAAAACTGAAAAGGCAAAGCAAAACTTCAAGTAACAGTTTTGCGGAAATCAGCTAAGTCTTCCAAATAGTCCTTGTTTCTTGATTTCACAATTTGTCCCTTTTCCAGACAGCTCAAAGTCCTCTTACCTGCCTAAGCGTGCACTCTCCCTCCCCAAAGGACACTTTGGGGAAAACCACCGTGCAAGTGGCAAGTGTGCACCGCAGCCAGGAACTGCATTTGCAGAACATCTGGAGGAATCGCAAGTAACTGTTCTTCAATCTCTGGAAGAGAGACACTGGCTTTCTGTCCTGCCAAGGTATGTCTGCTAGTAGGCTCACAGAGGGATTGTCTGCTTTTACAGAGGCAACGTTGATGCTGGCGCTAGAGGTGAAGTGGTATAATACACCACTTTTCTATTGAAAATGCCATCATTTTGGGGGAGAAAAAAGATCTGCCATGCCTTCAGGGTCTTGGGCAGCTGTCTGATAAAGGTAACGTTGATCAGCTGTGAGCTGTAAAGAAGCCTGGCCTTGCAGAGCTTGGTACTGACCCCACTTCTTACATTCTCTCATTAAAACTATCATATTCCCATTGTAGTGGAGTTTTACCATGGGCCTGTGTGCTCAAGTTGTATCACAAAATAAGTAACACAGGCAAGCTGCCCATGTGCTTCAAAAAGTTGTTTTCAAGAAGCCTCAAACCTCATCCTTGTGTATGATGAGGAATAGCCCTCTGTTCAGGCTCTCTCATAGTAGCATCTTGTGCATTCTGCCTGCTAGCATAAATCAGAGGTTTTTTTGCTTTTGTTGTGTATTCCATATTCCTGCCAGGGAAACTTATGTCCTGTTGTTTTTTATTTTAACTATTCTGAAAATGCCTCAATTTTTGCTGTGCGTCATCTAAATGGAGGAAAATGTCAAATTCATTCCATACATTCCAAGCCAACAAAATGGTAAACAAAACGATATCCTGGTTATACAGCTGGTTCTGTAACAATTTCTGTAAAGTGTTTGGCGAAAAACTTCATGGACGCACAAATAACTTTGAGGGTGATAATGCCACTTAACTCTTAGCCTGCACTGCTTTTACATACATCATGTTGTTGGAGAAACTGGTTGCTCAAACTAAAAATCTCTGTGGAATTCTGAGCTGACAAAACCACTCAAGACATTTACTGCTGTATCCACAGAAGGTAAAGTGATGGCCTTCAGGGATACCAGCTCGTCAGTCACCAAAAAACCCCACGCATCACTACATCTGGGTTTACATGATCATTATCAGCAGATGAAATGGACGTGTCAGTAGAAAGCTTTCTCTGATGCAAGCTGGCTTAAACAGCAACCTTTAGTTATAATTAGGCTTTTTCCCACTTTTGACAAGGTAACGTGTTGATTAGAACTTCCTGAGTATGTGAATACTTTAGGTTGGGATTTTTTTTCACTGTCTTCCTTCTAAAATGTAAAAAAAGTATCCATCAAAAATTAATGTCCAAATGAGGAAAAAAGAGAAATCTTCATAGGCTAAAATGTTAAAATACACTAAAGTGGGGCAACAAAATAGTTAGGAACAATTTAGGAAGGTACTAGTTCTACTAATAAAACTAATCTGAAATGCTGTTTTGTTGAACAGTTTTGTTCCCCCTGTTGCATCCTGTTCCAACCCCAGCACTACAAAACAGAGGAGATAATAAAATGGGAAAAGGATAGGCAGAGCAACAAAGATGATAAAAGGTACAAAAGTGCTTTCATGTGAAGAACAATTCACTGGAGCAGAAATCTTCATTTTGGAAAAGACGGTTGCTCAGGTGGTCAAAGTATTTTTATAAAATAAGCAGCAATTGTGCTAAGTAGGGAATGACTTTTCACCATCTCTTGTTTGGAGAGCTGTATCTTCACTCACACAAGCGTAAAGAAGTGGTAGAACCCCTTGCTCCATGATTTTTGTGGATATTAAAGTTCGTGGCTATTCAAAAGGCAACTTGAAATGTAGGAAAAAAAATTGTTTCTCAGGATACCCCCAGACTGCAAATCAGTGTAAAAGAATGTTCCAGGAAAGCAGTAGTATATTCTTGCTATGCTTTTACAACTTTTCCTAGGTATGTATCCCCTGATGGCTGTCATCACAAACAGGATGCTCACCTAGTTGAACAGGCTGCCCAGGGAGGTTGTGGAGTCTCCTTCTCTGGAGATATTCAATACCCGCCTGGACAGGGTCCTGTGCAGCCTGCTGTAGGTGACCCTGCTTAGGTAGGAGGCTTGGACTAGATGACCCACAGAGGTCCCTTCCAACCCCTACCATTCTATGATTCTATGTTTTCTGTTTTCACAGAAGGCTGGAATGCACCTCATTCAATAGAGAGAAGGAGCAATATGTTTTATTGAGGTAAAATAATAATTCGACAGAGTTCAAGACCTGCCTGGACAAGGTCCTGTGCAGCCTGCTGTAGGTGACCCTGCTTCGGCAGAGGGGTTGGACTAGACCCACAGAGGTCCCTTCCAACCCCCACCATTCTGTGATTCTGTGATTTGCTGATCCATTACAGCTGTTCTATGAATCCATCAGGTATCTATGACGACAAACTTCCACTAGCTTTAAATTCTCCAGGTATCACCATACTTATGAGGCATAGGTGCTGCAACACTTTGCAATGTTTTAACAGAAACACATGTCACCTTACAAGGATTTTCTTGATGCTTTTTAATTCAGCTGAATCAAGGGAACATGGTTCAGGTTCCTCCTCAAACTCCCTCCTGGAAAATTTCCCCCACTGATCTCGGAAGTTCGTCACTGGAGCTATTTTTTCGGGACTTGACATAGCCATTTTCACAAAGGGTGTATCTGGGGCAGGGTTTTCTTTATCCCCATAGTAAGTAAACAAATAAACAGCTTCATTTACATTTAGACTGAGCTCTTAAATTTGTGCTATGGCATTGTTTTAAATATTTGCATTGGTACAGCTCCTTATTTCTTTCAGAAGCTTTCTTACAAGTTCTTAACATCCAGTTACCTCCCCCCCCGCCATTTCCCCATTCCTCCCTGATCAGCCTAGGTTTTTGGAAGGAATTAAGGTTTTCCAGATCTTCCCGCCGCACGTACTGACCAATTCAGCTACCTCACTTAAGGTCTCTGGATCCTTAATCCATTATTATCTTTCACTCAGGTGAACTAATATAATTTTCCACAGACTATACCTTCGCCAAATGTTGCCACAAACTTAGTATCATTTCTTTAAGCATTTTTCGAATGTCTCCTTTATAGGTCTAGTGTCTCTGCCTATTCCTTAATGGTGTTTTTTGCTGGTTTTTTTGGGGTTTTTTTGGTAATTTTACAGACCTCTCTTTCTTATTGTCTGTAGTCATCTTCTACACCCACCTTGCAACCTTTTGCTCTATATCCTTCTCCTTTGAAGTCCTATCAGCTGTAGTTTGACAGGAAAATTATTTAATGTCTGATATCCAGATTCTCTCCAGTATCTAGTCTGTACAAGAATGTACTCAGAAAAATACTTTTTCATGTAAACAATTTGAAGAAAAACTCTGTATATATACCAATGTTGCTCTGACGCTTTTTACTTTCTTCTTGACAAGTTCCTCAAGGCAAAACTGCCTCTAGCACGTTGACGTGATTTTTTTTTTCTTTTTTTTTCTTCACGTTTTCCCAAATAGACCTTGCTTGTCCCAGTGAAATTCTAACACGTTCAGTGCTCCTCAGCACCTCTCTGGTTTGCCCAGCATCGTTGCTGTTGGATGTACTAAACTGACCCTCTGGAAACTGTCTCACTTGCAGTGGGTTCTTTTACTTGAATCTTTACCAGAACAGTCTCCTTGCCTTTTTTCCTCTGCAAGTCTTTATTCTGCCTAGTGCCATTGGTGACTTCACAGCTTCAGTCCTAAACACAGTCTGGTTGGTATTTTCAGATCTTCTAATTGAGTTATATTTTACAATCTCTTTCCAAAAAAAAAAAAAAAAAGCAACGATGACTTCTGAGTGGTCTGTTATAATTGAAACCCCTTCAACTTCAATGGCCTGCTGAATCTGTTTCTAAACAAACAAACAAACCAGTTTTTAAATCTGTGTAATGTCAGTTGGCAGTCTGTTCCCCTGCAGTTGTGGAGACCGGTGATCTTTTAGAATCTTAGAATCATAGAATCATTTAGGTTGGAAAAGACCTTTAAGACCATTGAGTCCAATTCTTAACTTTACACTGCTAAGTCCACCACTGAACCATGTCCCTAAGCACTGCATCTACATGTCTTAAACACTTCCAGGGATGGTGATGCAACCACTTCTCTGGGCAGCCTTTTTCCATGCTTAAGAACCTTTGCAGTAAAGATTTTTTTTCCTAATATTCAATCTAATACAATCTTTTGAGAAGTGCATCACCCATCTTTTTTCTTAAACAATTCCTCCCTTCCACCTGCCATTTTGCTTCTTTCTTTTCTGGAACAGCTGAGCTCCCCCATTCTTCTAGAAGACAACTTGTCTGAGATTTTATCTGTGAATCCAAAGTCCCTGTCGCTATATCCAGGACGTACCTTTTGCCGCAGGTTATAATTTGTTCTTCCAGTTTGCATTAACCTTATAATCCTGAGGGTCAATGCATGGCCTGTAACATGTTGGTCTGGGAAGCCAGTTTAAGAACCTACACTAACCCCTGCCAGTGCACATTCCCACACAGCTAGCAAGCACAGATCTGTGTGGGTGGTGCAGGGAGCAGACTCCCAAATGCTGTAAAACTGACCATTAGCAGTTTATTAACTCATTAGCAGACAAATGAATGTGACTGTTAAACAGTTAAAGCTAATTTTGTTTACCTACATGCTAAATAATTATCATCCTACCCAAATCAAATCAGAAATATGTATCAGGTGGTCAGCTTGTACTCTCCCACAAAGTTTGAGCCTTCCTTCAACACAGAAGGGCCAAGAAGCACTACTAAATACCAATTTTCACCTTATGTTTTTTGCATACAACTGAATTATCTAATTCACAGACTGAAACCAGAAACTGTTCATGAATGCCCTTTAAGTTTTGAACTCAAAAGTCTAAAATGCCTGCTAATGCTTGCTTTTCTTGGGTTATGAGTCACCAACTTCAGTTTCACTTTTTTATTAAACTTTGCTAAATACTTAATATGAACTTTTTCTAAAGTTTTCTGCTAAATGGCTGAAGTTAAAGGTTAATATGAAGCCTTCAACTTAAACTTCTGGAAAGGGCCCACAAAAATGGTAAGGGACTAGTGGGGAATAATTTATAAATGAAAATTAATTCTTCCTTGGGTAAATATGAAGGATTACATTATGTAAGTCTGGTGAGAAAGATGAATATGTAATGCTTTAAAAATGGTATTATAGACTGACTTTTTTTTAGGTACTAGAGAGCAAAAGCAGACTTGCAGAGTAAATGAAATGTAATCAGCTGGTGAGAATCTGTATTATGGTTCACTACTTGGTTTATTAAAACAAGCAAGTATTTTTTTAAAGCTAAAAAAATGCACTTTGCTAAATAGAATCTCAGCCTTATGACAGATATTATTCAGCCAGCAAATGTAGTTTTATATTTTACATTGAAGAATCTACATTAATGTATTTTTGAGTGCTAGAATATGCAGTATTCTGTTGTTATTTAAAAAAAAAAAATATGGAGAACTGACTCCATAAGAATACTTGAACGATCAGTGAAAGATCATTCTACATTTGACATACTAAAATAAAAACTAGCTTTCCAGAATAACCCAGTCCTGGCCATGCTGCTTCAGAGCCCATCTCCAGTTGCACGCTTTCCCCTTCAGTTCTCCAGTTAACCAGAGAATCTTCCTTAGAACGTATGTGACGAGAGAAAGACTTGCTGTTGGTAGGGAGTGGCTAAAGTTCTTATTTCTCACATAAAATCAACAGAATTTTTAAAAGCTTGGTTTTGTCAATATCTCACTTTTTGTTCTTCCATACTTTATTTCGCTGGAAAAAAACCTCAGCTATGTCTTTCAGTGTAGCAGAAGAATCTGAGTAGTCACAGGGGCAAGGGTTACAGAGGGTGATGTGTGCGGCGCTAACACTGCTGTCTCTGGCAGAGCAGGGTGGGATAAAGCAGGCGGTTGTAGTGTCTGCCCAGCAGACCTAAAGTCTGTGAATTGAAGGAAATTGCACAGCTTCGCAGACGATAAGGTGCAATTAGTGCCAAATGTGACTGGCAATTTTACACTAAATAAACATAACCCTGAACAATGAAGCTACAAATTAAAGAAACTTTACCCAGAGTAGAGAACACAAATGGAAGCAGAAGTTTGACTGTTCCTGCTGGTTTGCTGTGCGAGTCACTTCCTATGTTACAGATACGGGATGCTGTGACATCTTTATGAAATATTTTAAGCATTACATTGTTAAAAGTTACTCCTCATTAAAAACACTGCAAAATAAATGACTAAAAATCACAAGCAGTAAAAGCTGAGGATAACAGTAAGCAGATAGTTAAAAAAAAAACATCTCAGGAAAATTAATTTCCTCTGCATAGACTGTATAGAGATTTGCTGTGTGTATGCACCTTACTTTTTTTTTTCCCCCTAATAGAAAACATGTGGACTGACATGAAATAATACTGTGCAGATGCTTTTAAAGAAATTCAAGCTGTCTCTGGGCTTCTGCCAAGCTCTCTGAGAAAGGTCAACATACTGAAGTCAAATTGCAGCATTTCACCTGCTCTAGAGGTCAAGGGAAGTGTTGCATAAAATGACAAACATCTGAGAGAAGACTCTGGAAGCTGTTTTCAGGTTTCGATTTCTAGATACTGACTCGCCTTCCAAATACCAACTTTTCCTTAACAGCATAGTTGTAGGGTTTTCACTGAAGATTTGTAAACACAACTTTTCTGAACAGAAGTATTCTGTTTACACTCATGTGTCCTTGGCCCAAGTATGCCTGTGGGGGGCTAGTGCAAATGAATATAAAAGGCAACGGCAACTTCTCAAAACAACTCAAAAGCAGGCACTTCTCCTCGAGCCGGTCTCTCGGAAGCCTCTCTATCAGTAACATTTACCAGGAGAAGTTGTTTAACCACTTCTATTTTGTCCATTGAACTAATCTTCCCCTAACCAGTACTGTCACAGATTTGAGTAACTACAGAGGTGCTGAAAGCATTCGAGCCATGTGAAAGCTTGTGCCTTGCACTGTACCTGAAGGCAGTTACTTACATGGAGTTGGTTTTAAATTTTTCTCACCAGCAATAAACTACACACCAGAATTAGTTTCTTTTCAACGTCTTAACCTTGTGTGCACGCTGCTGTTAAGGAGGGGTCTGTTGCACTGTTACTTTACAAGCAATTACGAAGTTTCGAGAGGTGTTTATATGGCTTCAGTCTCCCAGTCGCTAAATGACTTCGTTCAGTCATGATCTAAATATAGAGCATGTAATCGGCTGTAGCCGTTTCTGGCTGCTGGGAGCCCCCGTTGTCCGGGACCGCAGTATTTATAACTCGGTAAGCCCTCTGTCATCGGCGAGCTCCTGTTTACAGGGCTCGGCACGGTATGTCACGGAGCGGGGCTCCAAATGCCACCCGCTGCGGGGAAGATCTCGCCGGGACCCGACCCAGCCCGGGCCTCCTCCGCTCCTCCCCCTCTCCCCCTTCAGAAGCCGCGGCCGGCCTCGCCCCGACCGACGCCCCCCCTGCCCGCAGCAAGGCTGAGGCGCCCGCCCGGCGCGGCCCGGCCGCCTCAGCGCGATCCCCGCTTCCCCCGAGCTGCGGCACTGGCGGAGGTGAGGGGGTGTAAAGAGCGGCGGGAGCGCCCGGCCCGGC
>Ga0065711_1041059_pt1 | contig 16442 bp, 13 predicted proteins | sample Hoacrofraction12_FD_59098 | JGI IMG/M metagenome (GOLD analysis project Ga0065711, IMG submission 59098) | Hoatzin crop microbial communities from Cojedes, Venezuela - Epithelial fraction 12 v2 (version 2) | ecosystem: Host-associated > Birds > Digestive system > Esophagus > Crop | place...
CTTCCTTCCTTCCTTCCTTCCTTCCTTCCTTCCTCCCTTCCTCCCTTCCTCCCTTCCTCCCTTCCTTCCTTCCTTCCATTTCTGCGATGCTCCATTCTGGTTTGAGTGTCCCACCACCTCCTCCTCCCTGGTAGGAAATATTTCCCTCCATCAGCACCAGCCCTGGGGAAGGAGACAGGAAAGGAAGGTGAATCTGAGTGGTGGGTTATCCCTTTGCTGGGAATGCCTTGCAGGCAGGACTGGCAGCAGGAGGGTTGGTGAAGGGACAGAAGCACCGACAAATGAGGTGGCTTTGGTCACACACAGTGCATATGCAAATCTACAGCCCTGCCAGGACTCGCCAATTTGGAGCAAGCAAGTCTCCAAACAGATTCCAATGTCTTTCTCTCTCTCTTTGGAGGAAAGGTTTTGCAGTGCTGAAAATCTTGCTGTGTTTATTGCGGTCACAGCCTGGAACCCTCCATTTGCATATGCAAATCATACCCATTTATGTAAATTCCTGGGCGAATAATATTATCACAGTCCCTGCAGAACAGATTCTCTCCCATGGCAAATCACTTGATTGTGTTTTCTAAACGGAGAGTGACATTGCTTTGACCAGGCATTACTGAACATAACATTTATATCTGATACACGAAACAATACAGGAGCCCAGTTCCTGGACACACACCCTTGTCAGCAACTTCATTTAGGCTGCGTTCATTAGGCAGAGAAGCAGTCTCTAGCTCCCAAGCCCTGCCCACCCCACCCCCTCCAATCCTTCCAGCATTTGCTGGCAAGTAAGTCAGAGCCAAACCGTGTGCGATGCCAAGACAAAGGGGAGGAGGCAGATGCCAAATCACTTTCAAGCCCATGACAGAGCCCTGAGTCACCCAAACTGGAGCAGCTCTCCCAGAATGGGCTCATTTTACAAAAGTGCTGTTGCTGCAGCAACACTAATCCACACGCCAGTGGGCAGAGAGATAATGTAAGGGATGCAGCAGCAGATTCGTTTGCTTGACACTGTGCTCAGACATATTATAGTAAACTAGAGGGATCTGCTGCTCAGTTTTGAAGCCCTTTGTTGTGAGGACTCTTCAGGCAAAGGGCTTCTGACATTAGAGGGAGATGGTCGCAGTGCAGGCAAATGGCTCAGATCTGACCCCGCTTTCTGCTTTCTGGCTGGGCAATCCCACAAACCAAGCGAGAGAGGGATTTGACAAAGCTCCCTTCGCTGTCTGGGCTGGGAGAGGAATTCTGCACAAGGCCTATTGAGGCCGTAAGGTCTCAGCTGGACCATGCATCATGCCCAGTTTGGTCTGAGGAGCTTGCAGGTCCTGTCCACAATTCCTCCCTAGCAATCACTCATGTCACCAAGGCTCCAAGGCCACCAGTGCTGCAGCAATGACCCCTCTCTGCACACCCCTCCTGTCCTGCTTTGCTCCAGGAACTGCCTTGCTCCCGCACTGCAGTAAAGAAGGTGCTGCTAGGGCCAAGCAGGCAGTGTGGTCACCATCACCAAAGCCTCGTAAGTGGGGTCATATGAAAAACATACACAAATGTGAACATTGGCTGATTGGGTCAGCTGAGGAAAAACCATAGGAAGTCACACAAGATGGGGGGTGGGGCTAACTGTGCCTGTTGCTGCCCACTCACCCCATGGTCAAGCAGGTGGACTTTGCCGGGGCTTAGACTGTCTCAGCTCACAAAGCAGAATTAGGTCAGGGGAGGAAGCAGCAGTCACCCAACAATAAGGAAAAAGGACCACAAGAACTGAGAGTGGCTGGCGGTGTGTTAGTGTTGAAGCACCGAGTATGATGGTTGTGGAGGTCAGGGTCATGCAGAAAGAGGCTGGCTTCAAGGGAGTAAAGGCAATATGGCAACTGCAAAGAGGGTTGACAGTAGCAAAGGACATGGGGCTAGGCTGCCCCTTCAAGGACGTGGGCAGGACAGCTGAGGATAAAGTACATCAAATGTCTCAGGAGAGAAAAACAGAGCTGGGGAGACAGCTGGAGCTTTAAAGGGAGAGGAGATGGCTCAGGACACAAACAGCAAGAGATGCATGAAGACCAGGAGGTAGAAGAAACCTTTCGGTACATGGAATAGGGCTCAGAGGCAGAGGAGGAGGGGAAGGGATGGCTGGGAACAGAAAAGCAGAGGTGTGGGTGACACAAGAAAAGGAGGGATCGTTAAGATTACAGTAGGAGGCAAGAGGGTTGCAAAGAGTAACAGATCAGGAGGAAACTCCAGGGGTAGGAGGTGTATGGAGGAAGAAAGCTGTGACTGAGCAAAGGGACTGCAAATGGAAGACATTTTTGGGGTAAGACATTCTCCCATCAAAAAGACAAAGGCTTTTAGGGTTGGATTTTCAACAGGTGATGATGGGTGATAGTACCCAAACTGGAAACAAGAGGCCTCCTAGGCCAGGTGTTAAAAATCACAAGGTTAGGAAGTTCAAGATTTTTGCCTTGCCAATTCGCATCTCAGTACTGACCAGAGAGCACACAGGAAGGAAAGAGGAGCAATGAGAGACGGGAGGAGGGGTGAGAAGAACTGCCCTATCAGTTATGCTCTGGACAGACAGATGATAACTCCAGCTCCCAACTGTCTAAGAAAGCTCAACGAGGCAAGCAGGTAGGAGTGGTTGCAAGAGTCATTGTCTTTGTGGCAACAGCATTCAAACCATCTAGCACATCCTTTTTCTCTTTGCGCTCTTCCTCTCCACCACCCCTCCATGTGTCTCTCCATCCTTCCCCCACAGCATGATGAAACCCAGAAGAAGTGTATCAGTCAGATCTGTCCCCAAACCCCACAGCAATGCTTTTGGTCCTTCAGCATTAAATCCATGGTGTGTTGCCAAAGAACTAAATATTTAGTCACAGAATCAAGGAATAGCTGAGGCTGGAAGTGACCTCTAGCTCAATCTGTGTGCTCAAAGGTGGGTCAAGTCGAGCAGGTTGCCCAGGACTGTGTCCAGTTGGGTTGTGAGTATCTCCAAGGATGAAGTCTCCACGAGCTCTCTGGGTAACCCGTCCCAGTGTTCAGCCACAGTAAAAAAAGTTGTCATATGTTCAGACAGAATGTTACGTGTTTCAATTTGTTCACATTACCACTCCGAGGAGTCTGGCTGGATTTCTAGTCTCTCCCACCAGTTATTTACACACATTGACAAGATCTTTCCAGGGCTTTCTTTTCTCCTGGCCTCTCCTCATATGTCAAATGCTCCGATCCCAAAACATCTTTGCTCCTTCATCAGCTGCACAGATGTTCCACAGCTCTACACAGACCAACGAGGAGGTCATTTAAATGCTCTTTAGTCCTCTTACCTACCCACACAACATCTAGGATTGCAAGGCAGGGCTAAATGCTCAGCTTCTGGCTAACTCCATCCATTCCATGTCTCATTCTCTGAATCTGCCCTCATCTTAACAGAAAAGTCCCTTGTTGTCCAGAAGCTCAAATGCCACTTTGCTTACCTACATGCATTTGTGTGTGCAGAGATAGAGGTACTGTGGTGGTATTGATAGTGGTACCACCAATGGTGAGACCCAGCTCATCCCTGGGTGAGTCTGTTCACTGAGCATTGTTATTTCTGTTATAGTCAAACCCTCTCTGAGCAGTGAGAAATAAATACGTCATTAAAGGCTTCCAAAACGGCTTTCCTGGATCGCTCTGTAAATAGTGGGCAGGCTTCTGGCTTCCAGAGGGCATTGCTATGGGTAAGGGACACGTTCCTGTGCTAGCTTGTATGAGAAACACCTCTGTGGCTTTTCTAACAGCATGTTGGCTTTTCCTGCTTACCTTTTAAACAGATAATGCACCCTTCATGGTTTGTGCTTGCAGCCTCATCCAACTCTGGTGGGGATGAAAAGTCAGTCAGAGGCATGTGAGAGATGTGTAGGCACAGTTTAAAACCAAGTGTCTAGACCACATGTCTAGACTGCAGGCCAGAGAACCTCATCCAGAGGTAAACAGGTAAAACAGGTCAGTGGATCACATTCTAAAAGTGCATCATTTTCTCCAGTTGTTACGAAGGGAAGCTGAGTGACTGGCTCAGGTGGAGATGGCCACAATGGGGACACCTCAAGGTTAGTTCCCTGAGCCAGCCATCTTTTCAACGTAAATTGATCAGTGAGGCATCAATGCAGGTGGGTCAACCTCCAGTCTCAGATACTTTTCATGGAGTGCAATGGAAAGTAACCTCTCGTAGGTGCCTGTTCTTCTTTATTGACTGGAGGGGGAATCAGAACAACCAACTGCAATTTTGACAACTAGCTTTTAGATATCTACAGTTTGGAGAAAAGCCTCCATCACTATGAACTTCACAGTCTCATCTGAGTGGGTGAGCATACCAGACTTTTTCAGTGCTCATTGAATCATCATAGCATAGAATAATTTAGTTGAAAGGATCATATGTCAGTCTCTCATCTGTGGAGGGCCTACCCAAAGCAGACCCCTGACCATCATGGTGGTCTCCACTGGACTCCCACCTGTATGTCCAGGTCTTGCCTGTCCTAGGGAGCCCCAAACTGGACATGGAATTCCATGTAGTCTCACAAGTGCCAGGTAGAGGGGAAGAATCATATCCCTCTGTGTTCTAGTCACTGTCTTGCTAATGCAGCCTCAGGATACAGTTGACCATTTTTCCTGCATGGACACAAGGGACTCCTGATCCTCTACTCCTTTTCTGCAAAGCTGCATTCTAGCGAGTCAGCCCCAGACCTGTCCTATTGCACGGGGCTGTCGCACCCCAGAAGCAGGACTTTGCATTTGCTTTTGTCGAGGGTCACGACGTTCCCATCAACACATTTCTCACTTTGTTGAGAATACCCTTTCTGAACACCTGCCCTGCCCTCCAGCCTATCATAACCAGCTGCCAGCTTGACTTTGATCCATTGACCACTAGCCTTTCAGCCCAGTGGTCCACCCAACTTTCGGTCCATCTGTCTAGTACATATTTCATCTGTTTATGCATAGAGATACTACAGAAGATAATCTCAAAGGTCTTGCTAAAGCTGAGGCAAACAACATCCACTGCTTTCCCCCCACCACAGAGCCAGTCCTCTCCTCACAGAAAGCTATCAGATTGGTCAAGCAAAATTTGCTTTTGGTAAACCCATGCTGGCTGTTCCTCTTATCCTTGATGTGCCTGGACAGGGTCCCAAGAGGATTTTCTCCATAACCTTCTACAGCTGAAGGTACTTTTTCCCATATCTAGCTGTTGCAGCTGGTGCTGTTGGTGTGCCAGGTTTTCTCCACGTTTGCAAGATGCAGTGTTAACCATATTTCGGTCCACCACATGGGAGAACACAGAGCCAGCTGCATCTTAGAGAGGTGTGTTCATGACCAGCAGAAATGTGACAAAACTAGAACACCTGACGTGCATTTAGCAGCATGAATGTAGACTTAGAGAACAGCACTGAAAAATACTATTTCTCAGCAGTCCTACAAGATTCTGTGGATAAGTAGAGAGGACCCCCAGACAGAAATGTGTGGTAACCTAGAAAAAATCTGTAACAGTGCCTATTCAAAATCCTTTGGAACACGGGAAGCATCCATGGAAGGGCAGCTGAGATGTCCTTGAAGACACTATGTCCAACACTGGAAAATCAGTAGGACACAAGAAAAGGCACAAAATTTGCATTTATTCAGAGATTCATGCTGGCCATTAGCAAACACTCTTTTCTCAAGGAGGTGGCAGAGTCCGGGGCCACGTTCCTGTGGAGGTGGGCGATCTTCATCCTTAGAGGTTTACAAGATTTGGCTTGTCAAAACCACTGCCAACCTAGTCTAGTGTTGGTGGCTGTCCCGCTCCAAGTCAGGTTGTCCTGCATCCACCTTTTAATATGAGAAATATTACTATCTGTTGTTTTAACCAAACATAAGTCGTAGACCCAAGGTGAGGGTGTATAGGAAGTTCTTAAATTGCATTATAACAGTCAGACTACATATTCCAATTGTTTCTTCTAATCTGTTAATTCAGGATTTTATGGATGTTTTAGTATTCTCTAGAGGCCATTTTTAAACATTTACCAAATGCAGTTATAATCTGGCAATGCTACTTTATACACAGGTACAACCTTACAATATCTCATTGTCACAGAGAAATTAATATTACTTAATGCTGATAGCCTGAGTGGTTTTATAACCACCTTTTTCCAGCCTTGGTATTTCTTGCTTTTGCCAGTTCACTCCCGATCCTCCTCTCTTCTTATGCCACTGTGCTGTCCAGCAACACATTAATTCTGCCTCTGAAAAGAGCTGCTGGAAACGAGGGGGTTATCTTCTTATTATGCTGTGTGATTAAAACTCCTGTGCACAAGCCATTTAACAATCAGCCAATATCTTGATCTTGCTTCTGTCTCTTCCTTCTATGCTTGACACAAGCATCTGAATTTCAATATTTCTTTAAACTACCAGCACTTTGAGGATCAACTTAGATTTCCAACCACACTTAGACCATCTTTCTTGGTCCTTAGTGCCAGGCCCCTGCAAGAAGTAACATGCTTTGAAGAACTGGAGTGATGTTGTCTACTGAGCAATTCTGTGTGACTAAAGAGTTTCTATTTGTAGGAAGATTGTATTTGTAGGAAGTTTGTATTTCTAGGAAGATTCCTGAGAATCAGTAAATAATTTTCTTTTACTTCAGAGTCTCCTCACTTCAAAAAATGCAACAGGAATTTAGTACAAGTTGCAGGACTTCCTCCCCTGGACATAATTTTGCTTTAGTCTTTTCTCAGTCACGGTGTCTAGTGCTCTCCATCCTCTTGTGAGAAATTAATGTCTGCTTCTCTGACAGGAGATCCAAAAAAAGCATGGATCTTCCTCAGATCTACACCAACATCTGTGATGAGCTGTTGTTTCAGCACATACAGATGCCTGAACAGTTCTTATGAGAGCCAAGGCAACTCACAGCCACGTACTCCTGGCCCCATGCTCACCATGGTCCACTTGAGTTAAGAGGAGACAATCAAAGTCCTGATGTAACAGACATCAATCTCCTATACAAAGGGCTTTGCCCACCTGTGGAAAATTTGAAAGCAGCTGTGCAGACAGTGTGCAGGCAAGATCTGTGCTGGTAGCACACATGCAGTTTTGGAAATGCCTAACAAGGTTGCTGTCTCCAGAGCAAATTATCTCTGGTAAGGATGGGGAACTGATAGAGGCAAAGGGTATGCAGGAAGCCTGTGACAGATCAGTAAACTGACACAGGTTTGGTCCAGGGACACTACTTTTAGAGTTGCTGAAGATGCTGCTGGTCCATCCTAACATGCAAGACGGCTCCAGGCCCTGTAACAGAATTTGTGTCTGATCTTGAGCCATCAGGACTCAAAGCCCAGCTAAGACTACGAAAAAGATGCTAAGACAGACACTGCAGGGCATGGGAGGGAAAGAGACAGTCACCTGGGGTGGTGGGAGCAGCTCCCAGATTTCCAGTGGTATTTGCAGACTGTGGATGCTTCTGCAACATGAGCTGCAGACAGAGCACTTGAAAAATATTTAAACCTTTACAAAGCTTGCTTGGATCAGAAAGGAGTAGAGCAGATCTGGCAGAGGACATAGGACAAAAAAAAAAAATCTGCAGGGGACAGAGGAACTTTCCTCAGTGTTCTTTGAATTTAAGGGCAATACTTCAGCATCACATGCCATGGCACCGGGACGGTGTTCAGCACAGCCATTTTGGGGAACCCAGTATCCTTCCTCCATCCCCTGCTCGAGGCACTCTGGAATTTGTGTGTGGTCTGCACTTATCATAACGTTATTTCAAATTACTGGGTTGGCTTAAACTTGTTACAAACAGTACTTGTGTGTCCTTCCATGTGTGTCACCTGATAGTTTAAGTGTGTCTTACCACGTGCTGATGGAGGATTTAACTTTTGTGTAGAGAGCAAATAAGGAATATTGGTTTCCCAGAATCCCCCCTCCTTACAGTACAGCTGGATCCAAGCTCCTCTAACGCTGCCCAAGCACATCCTTCTTCTGCTGCTGCCTCTGCCAGTGCAGCCACTATCGACTTGTGCAGAGAACCATTAGGGCAGAAACCACAGCAAGACACAAAACATCTGGGCTCACCTTCTTCATCAACTCAGAGGACAGGGAAAATAAAATCCTCCTTGCAAAACAGGCAGGGCTGTGTACTGTGGCCACTGAATTTGATCCTTTTTACCCCAAGGGAAAGGAATTCATTTGTATTGGCCCGAACAGTTCTTTTCAGAAAAGCACAGGCTGGATTTGAAGACACTGCGTGTTAGAGACTCTGCAACAAGTGTTAGACATTTGTCTTTTTATTTGAAACTTGTGCCTTTGCATTTTGCTGGTCTGAATTCCCACTCACCAGCCATTGTCTTGCTCTCTTCTGCTGGACAGAAAGTCTTAATCTTCCCCTTCTTCTCACTGTAACTAAATAATCTCTCAGAAGTCTTTCCAATAGACTAATCAAACTGTCAACATAAGCCACTGCCTCAGCTCGCTGCTATTGCTCTTTTGTCCCCTTTTTATGTTTAGCATCCTACTTACAACAAGGAGGAGGCTTAAAACACTCCAGCTTCTGCAGTAATGGCTGCAGCATCGTGTGCTCTTGACTGGATAAGACAGCACACACACTTGGCCAGAACTCGATGCAGGCAACAGAACTATAAAACCATCCTTAATAGGTCCAGGAGGGAAGCTGTAGGCAACCCTCAGAGCCTGGGAGCTGAGTAATCCAATTTCATAAACATGACGCTGTCCTCTTTCCCCTCGGATGTCTTATTTAACTTTGCTGAATGTCAAAGGAGAAGGTTGCATTCTCATGGAGATACCATTGTAGATGGCTATGACTCACAGCCTACACCGGCTTCATTAAAGCGCTCCCGGCTGCTGCGTGAGCTGTCTGCTGTTAGTCACATTTGTGACCAGGCTTTGATGTGCCCCAGTAGTGCATTTACAGTGCAGTCCTGAGCAGATGCTCATACACCAAGAGAAATATCAAAAATGGTGTCCTGCTCTGAAAGCTGCAAGCCAGGCACCAGCTGTATCTGCAGTGCCCCTGGGCTGCTGCCATGGGTTTGGTCAGTGCTGGGGAGTCATGAGCCTGTTTCTGGCTCAAAACTCTTCTTGGAGCTGGCCACTTCCTATCCTGGCTCTTCCTACCTCCTGCCTCGAAAAAAGAGGTCACGGCCAGGGGACAGCGGAGTGCCACAGAAGGCAGCTGGGCAGTCATGGCTGGTGGTCACCACCAATAAGATCATTCTTGAGGAACTTTATGCTTTGGCATCCTCCACAATCTTTTTCCTTTTCAATAAGTATTCCTGAGCTTTCCATGTTTCAAATATAATTGCAGTACCTAAAAGATGAATACTGAAGTTCAGGTTCGGTGTTCTCTAAGGGTTTTACATTTCTTCAGCCAAACTCTGCTGATTTCCACGTAGGGAGAAGGTACAGTAAAGTCAGTCTAACAATTTACCCCTCTCAGAAGGGGGCAGACCTACAGCTCCATCTCTCTTCCCTTTGTCAGCACCTGGTCCTCCCTGCCAAGCCCTCCCCCGCCCACTCCCTTCTGTCAGGTCTGGCATCTCTTGATCAAAGCCGAAAACAATTTGACTTGCTAAATCGTCAGAGCACTAACTCAGCAAAACCAAAACTAGAGCCAGTGGCAGGGGGAACACCTGGGTCTTGTGTAGGGAGGGCATGTAAGGCATCCTCTTTTATTTTATTGCAGCCCAGCTGCAACCTGTCCTCTAAAAACTGTGCAAAGTAGTGGCAGAGTGGATGCAGGGATGTGGGTGACAAGAGCAAGTTCATACACAGGAGCGCAGCTCATGTCATGCCTACGGGACAAAAGGAGGTAAGGAAAAAAAAACAGAATAAAACCACAAGGTTCAGTTCAGTTCATGTGGCAAAAATCTCACTGCAAACCTTCTGCCCTTGGCCGTTCTTCTCTGTATTTGGCCTTCACCCAGCAGAGCCCCTGCGCATTGCACTGCCTGGGACTCAAGGGCAGGTTCTTCTGATCTAATCTGGGAAGCCCTTCCCTAATTCCCTGTGGAGTCAGTGGAGGTTTTCTGGGGTGCGATACCTCTCCTCCACAATACCTCTACATGGACTAGACTAACTGTGCCCCAGCCGTGCCTGTGTTTCTCCACCAGTTACCCAGGAAGCCTGGGTTACAGCCGCCTGGAGTTTAAAGTGGAGAAGTGAAGCTGGTCCCAGTGATAGGGACAAGAGGAGGTCCTCTCAGTTCGGTGTCAGCCACCCACAGGTTAGGAGCAAAGCTAGAGAAATCAATGTTTTCTGAAACTCTGACACTGGGTAACAGCACCCAACATGTCCTGGTGCTTACACCCATCTCGTCACCCACATGAACCCTCACTCGCCAAATCCACTTCTGGTCTTAATCCGGACCTGTTTGTACTGGCAATATTTGCATTTCCCTAAAATCTTTCACATCAAAGAAGTTAAACTTTTCTGGTAACAACCCCTGCAAGGCACCAATCCCTCCCAGGGCCCACAGACCTCACCATCCCTGCCAGGCAGACCACTTAGCGCACAAATGGCATCGTTGAAATTCAGCCACGCTCTGGTTAATTGCAGCATCCTGCATATTTCAGAGCTGGATGTTAATTTTTGATGGTCGTGTCTGAAGAAGGATGCTTCTCGCAGATGACGGTTGCCATCTCCAGCCCATCAGAGGGCACAAGATTTTAACAAGTCTTCGCAGATAGGCTAGCATGTGAATTTGCTATGTCCAACCAGCAACAGTTCTTGTGTGTGTGTAAACCTGAGGTTGTCTTCTCCTTGTCAAAATGCAGTCTACTAGTTTGCCTTGGCAGCAAACACAAGGAACAGGCAGGTATCATGGAAATTCTGACCCAAAGCACAATCATGTGGTAATTATCTTCGAGTTATTCATCAGCTTGTGTCTGTCTAGCAGTTGAGGTAGAGGCTTTTGCAGCCTTCATCATCCTCCCAGGGGCTGTGTTCTCCCATCATCCTCCTTCTCAGTCCCAGGTTGTGTCCCATCCTCCTCATGCAGCCTCTGCCATCATACTCCTGCATGACTGCCAGAGATGACAGTTGTGCCACCAAGGGGATGGACGCTTCCCCTTCTGCCCCAGAATCACAGCCTGTTATGCCAAGTCACAGCAGTGCTGGTGGGAAGGGACCCTTATGGCTCTGTAGTCCAAACTCCCCTGGAGCAGAGCCATCCCCAGAACCATCCCAGGGCAGCAGGGTCTTTGTTCAGCAGAACTCCACAAAATCCCATGGATGGACACCCCCCCCCATTTTGCTGGGCAACTGGAAAAGGAATTTTTCCTAATGCCCAGCCTAAACTTCTAAGCTCCACTTCTAGTCTTCCCTTGTTACATCATCTGGTACCACTGGGAAGAGTTTGGGTCCATCACATTTGCAACTGGCCTGCAAGTAGCTGTAGGCTCTTGTCAGGCGCCCCTCAGCCTCCTTTGCCACATATTAAACCAGTCCAGCTCCCTCCACCTCTCCTGGCACACCACAGTCTCTCCACCCCTGACCATCATGGTCACATCTCTTGGACACTGTCCCCTTTCTATACATCCCTGTTCACTAGTGGACCTAAAACTAGAGTTCCCAATCTGGTCTCACCAACACCAACAGGAGCGGATAATAACTTCCCTTGATGTGCTGACCCCACACTGACATAGCCCAGTAACTCGTTTGCCTCATTGATGTTGAGAGCAACCGCTGATTTGGGTTCAAACTAGGCATGTTCAGCCATTTCACCATTAGAAACTGTGAGTGAACCTTGTACTAGGAAACAGACGGCCCCACAAAAATTCACATAATTTAATCAGGAGTTTTGAAAACATTTTAGTGGTGCAAGATTAGGGCTCTGCGCAGCAGGGAAGATCTTTTTTTGTTGACATGCTGGAGAAGTTACACTGAGCATTGCTCCGCGCAGCCAGGTGGAGGGTAGCACAATCTTCTTGGGCAGGGTTACATTAGCACAGAAATTTGATGGTTTTGGAGATCTGTGCATCAGGAATAGTTGTGGGATGAGAAACAGTGGTAAATGTGAGGTTTTTAACTCTAGAAGAGCTGAATCATTTTCACCACAGTGATGAAGACACCCTTTGCAGCTGGACACCTTCATCTTCTTTTCTGCATTTGCTCTTCTCCTTCTCAACCCCAAAACCCCCTGAGTCTTTGACCAAGAGCTCAATCACTCTGTGCACCTGCTCAGATTGACTGCAGGCCATTGCCTCCTCCTGCACCCATCAGAGTGGAGCTTCCTGGGGTGCTGTGCATCAAGGAGGTCAGCGAATTCCCTCTGTGCCTGTTTCACCAGTTTCAGAGCCCAGGGATTCCTACAACACATTTTGTTCAGGCCAGACCCAGGAGGACTGGTTCAGCATATCCAAGAGTCAAATAGGCCAGCGCTCACCGAGGGTCAGGTCCCAGATTCGGTGGTGATCTAGATGGAGATTATGGAGTGGCAGTAAGTCAGTTCTTCCTATGGCTCCTTAGCCTCAGAGAGAGAACATGAGTGTCAACAACAAAGCCTGCATGCTTGGAAGCAACTTTAGAAGGTGATGGTCCTGCCCCGGAATTACTGTCCCACCACTAGAACATCACCCTCAGACACCAAGTTTGCATCTCCTTGGCAGAGGTGGGATTCAGCCAGGCATCTCTCATGTGCCATGCGCTCATCCCAACCCAAATGTGCTCAGTGGAAGAGGATCCTGCGGCTGCTTGACACATGTGGGCTCAGCCTGGTACTGGTGTGAGCACCCTGTGACTGCCCATGAGAATCAGGCCAGCAGAGACAATTTTGGAATTAGCACTCTCCAACCATGTGAGTAGCAGTGGATATTATCTGCAAAATACAGGCATTTGAGATGGTAAATATGACACAGATTATCTGATAGGTCAGTGGGAGACTGAAGAAAATACATTTGGGGTTTAGACACTGAAAAAACTGACCACATCATCCATGTGTAACTCCTACTTCCAGCTAAGAAACAATCTCACGATATAAGCCCAGAACTAATGTTTGAGTTTTGAGTAGTGCGTCTCCCCTGCACCCCTATATACCCTTAAGCTTCATTAAACCTGGGAATTTGGATGCACTTTATAAAGGGAATCAGGGAAACCACACCCCACCGACAATAGTGACTTTTTTTTAGAGTGGAGGAAGATGATAAAACACAAACAGGATGGTCCTCTTTAGGAGGGATGCTCAGTTGTTACTGGGTGTTCTTTGGCAATTCTTTTAATGGTTGAAATCACAGAATAAGAAATACATAAAATGATGGCTAATATTCCCCTGAGCGTAAACACTCACAGAGGCCCACCCACACCGAGCACGGCAAGCTCCTCCCCAGCTACCTCCGTCCAACCCTCACCTTGATGCTTCCTTCAGCCTCGCCTGGCTTTTTCCTTCTCTGTCTCTCCCTTTTTGCTGTATCACTGCACCCATCAACCTCCTTCCCATTCATGACTCCCTGGGTTTAGATGCTCAGGGTTTAAAGTAACCCAGCTTCTGCCAGTCTGTCTCTTCTCGCCTTCTCTACCATCCATCCACTCGCTGGCACTTCATTCTCCTGCTGCAGTGTCTCTGCCAGACTGACCACCCTGCTCCAATGCCCAGTTACCAATAACCTGGGACAAGGTTTATCGAGTGCTTAGGAAACTGGCTGGGGACCCCCATCTCAGGGACCTTGGAAGAATTTGGCCTCTCCGCTCCCGGGAGACTGGCCTGGCCAGCCCTGCCATTGGCATCAGCAACTGAGCCGTGGGGCTGAGATCACCCATTCAACATTGAGTGGTTAGAGCAGGGCCTTTGGGAGGACCTCACTCCTTCCTTGTTCCAACAGATTGGAGGAGACGATTTAGCAAGGCCTTTCCAGATGGCCACACGACCACTGCTTCCAGCTGCAAATCCACCAGCTCAGGAGGGCAGGGCAGTCTGCCTCCCCAGACGTTGCATGTCTACAGTCAAGCCTGGTGTTCAGCCCCCTTCAGCCAGGCAGACCCCATGTCTGGCCAGAGGAATTGCTGGCTCCGTCTCTCTTCGGAGGCTGCTGCCTGCCCAGTCCTGTTCTTTTCTCATCTGCTTGAACTGTCAATCTCAGGTGACCTTGAGGCATTTTTTTGATACAAGTGTTGCTTACAACAACTCTCTCCCACCCATTACGCACTGTTTCACTTCCCAAGAAGTGGTGGGAGCTCCTAGGACCCAGACCAGACTGAAGAGTGTATTTGTCTTCTGCTGTCTCTGTCAGCAGATCCCACAGGCTGGAGCGGGTCTCCTGCAGCCCAGGCTTTCCCCACTGCAGCTTCCCGTTGAACAGAACACCAGCAGATGACAGTCACCACTACACTGGTGCCTCTCTGCGATTTGACAGTTCTTCATACTTAGCAGCACCCAATCCCTCCACCTCTTGCAGAAGATCTTTCATTATTTTGATGCCGTTTCCAAACAACGCGGTTGATGGGGAGGATGGAAACCTGCTCACAGCAAGCCCGGGAGTGAATTCAGAGTGGATCAGCTGCTGCAGACTTCAGCATCAGCTTGCTCACATGCTGCAGGCAGCAGGACTGGCAGTGAGCTGCCAGAGGGCTTGCAGTTTCTGTGGAATAGTCATACTTTGCTCCACTTTGAGAGGCCCCTAAACCAGTGCCATGGCCAGGTGTTGCTTTGGTGGTGCACCATCTTCTAAGCATGGCTTTCTTGAGCTTTGCTGCCTCCTGACCTGCAGTACAGTAGAGTGACAGGTCACAGGGAAATGAGATTATCACTCCAGAATAACCAGACCCTTTGGTATCCAGCCAATATGAAAAAAAATACTTTGTTTAAAAAGAACAATTTCCCCTTTGTGCAGATATGGGGCTTTTAATTTGACAACATAGATTTAGCCTGGGATGTGTTTCAATAGTTACTTCAACATCCGTGTTGATTAGAGGCTAAAATAAAACAACACTAGCCCCTCCCTTTAATTCCTCAGACCCTAAGCAGCCTTCTCCTCACCATTTCTTTTCAGGATTCTTTGTTTAGCAGAAATCATCATTCTGATGTGTCAAAATAAAAGCACATGCATTAATGGCACCTCTCCCTTCGGCTGGGATTATAGGCAGTGTACATGCTGTCCAACCCTCGTACAATGATCAGAGGGTCATCTCATAAAGTGTTTTCTCCTTGTTTCCTGCTGGAAATAATCAACATTTCTCCACAAATGGAGCAGGTTGCCAAATTTCTAACCAGCTGGTGCTGTGTGCCCCTGAACAACATGGGCTGCCCACCCCATGTCTTCGCAAGATCCTCCCATGGGGCACTGCCCCACCATTGGGAATGTCTCTCTGTCTTGTGGTTCTTGGAGGAAGGATTGAGCCCTCCTAGAAGAGCCTGCTGGAAGAGGGCTCTGCAGCTGTGGGTAGGACACAACTCATCAAGGGAGGCACCACTGGGTTGCATGAACAATAAAAAAAAAAATCACCTGGAGGAACTGAAATACCCTCAGCTGTCCCTCTGGAACCTATTTCTAGGCTTGGGAGTGATTCCTGGGTTGAACTTTTGCCTTTGTGAAGGTTTCAGAAAGGTTTCTAGCCCTTAGGTGTGGCTGAATTCAGGGAGAATCTTAATTGGAACTTGTGGGCTGCTGAATTTTGTGCAGATCATGCAATTCATACACACTATTTAATGAGGTAATTTTCAAACATACCAACTGGAAAAAAAGGTCTCTTATTCAAGAGGTCACATTACACTGTTGTGTAAAGTCTACAGGGACTTTCCAGGGCAGTAATACAGCAAAAGCTTACATCCACACTCCTGCCCATGGGACACGGCCGTTTCTGGGGGATCAGTCTGTAATGCTCAAGCAGTTGAACCTCTTTTTTTAAAAAATCCAAATTCCTATCTGTTTTGTAGAGCCCACCAATGATTGCAAAGTTTGGTGGAGAGTCTACAGTAACAGTGATATCTCATAGACAGGACACATCCTGTGGCCAGCGTGAGAGGCCTGAGGCTCCGCTCTCGTGAGACCACACCTGCAGTCCTGTGTCCAGCTCTGGAGCCCCCAACATAAGAAGGACATGGTTGTGTTGGAGTGGGTGCAGAGGAGGCCACGAAGACGATCCGAGGGCTGGAGCACCTCTCCTGCGAGGACAGGCTGAGGGAGCTGGGGCTGTTCAGCCTGGAGAAGAGAAGTCTCCGGGGTGACCTTAGAGCAGCTTCCAGTACCTGAAGGGGCCTACAGGAAGGATGGAGAGGGGCTTTTCACAAGGGTGTGTAGTGATAGGACAAGGGGAAACAGCTCTAAGTTAAAAGGGGACAGATTTAGATTAGATATTAGGAGGAAATTCTTCACCATGAGGATGGTGAAACCCTGGCCCAGGCTGCTCAGAGAAGCTGTGGCTGCCCCCTCCCTGGCAGCGTTCAAGGCCAGGTTGGATGGAGCTCTGAGCACCCTGGGCTGGTGGAAGGTGTCCCTGCTCATGGCAGGGGGGGT
>Ga0065711_1041060_pt1 | contig 16441 bp, 5 predicted proteins | sample Hoacrofraction12_FD_59098 | JGI IMG/M metagenome (GOLD analysis project Ga0065711, IMG submission 59098) | Hoatzin crop microbial communities from Cojedes, Venezuela - Epithelial fraction 12 v2 (version 2) | ecosystem: Host-associated > Birds > Digestive system > Esophagus > Crop | place...
CTGCCCCCTCCCTGGCAGTGTTCAAGGCCAGGCTGGATGGAGCTCTGAGCAACCTGGTCTAGTGGAAGATGTCCCTGCTCATGGCAGGGGGGTTGGAACTAGATGATCTCTAAGGTCCTTTCCAACCCTTAGCATTCTGTTCTATGATTGTATGATTATCATCCCAGATCCACCAATAAAATTTTATAACAGTATTTCATTTTGCTATATACACAAATATGATATAGCAGGACTAATGCTTATCTGGCCAGCGACAGGACAAGGGGCAATGGGCACAAACTGAAGCAGAGGAAGTTCCGTCTGAACATGAGGAAGAATTTCTTGCCTCTGAGGGTGACGGAGCACTGGAACAGGCTGCCCAGGGAGGTTGTGGAGTCTCTTTCTCTGGAGATTTTCAAGACCCGCCTGGACGAGATCCTCTACAGCCTACTGTAGGTGACCCTGCTTCGGCAGTAGGGTTAGACTAGATGACCCACAGAGGTGCCTTCCAACCCCTACCATTCTGTGATTCTGATCTATCTACTAACCTTACCTTTTGCTCTCTTTTATCTGATAAAATCTATTTAATTAGCAGCACCAGCTACCAGACTGCTGATAACCAGGTAGCACATCTCGGATAAAAAGCAAAAATCAGCCGTGAGGCAATGGCTCATTAAATCACAATTCAATGTAAAGTCAAATAAAGGCAAATACCATTTGAAAAATAATTTTTAAACCACTTCAAGACATACCCCACAAATATAGAGATGCCATTTCAAAATTACATGTATCTCATTCCATTTTTCAATGTCAATATTGTTAATCATCTACACCAAGGTGATACTTCCATGAATATTCATGTTAACATATGCAATATGTAATGCATTTTGTCAGTCTGACAGAGAAGCCTATGAGCAGTATGACATTTCTTATGTATGTTCTCATTTCAGTGCTAACTAAAAACCTAATCTAAACCAATTTAATGCCAAACCAGAAATGTGTATTTCAATATAGTGAAGGAAATACACTTTAATCATTCTATAACCAATAATTTCTCAGCATGCTTTACAGTCAGTTTTTTTCTGTTACATATCCAACTGCAAAAGCCTTCATTCTTGTAAGATATTAACAGTAGCTTTATTTCTTAACATAGCATTTGTTCAGTTTTAGAAGATGCTTCTGTATTGATGTAAGTTACAGGAAAACATGGTAATTATGCCCCAAGTTTATATCTTCATGCTAGTCCTTCCCAGGTGCGATGCTTTAAAATATTTTCTCCTTTTGAGAGCTTTATTCCTTTACAGTTACTCTCTTAATCTGAAATGTACTATTTTTATGAGGATTATGTTTACACGAAATGTAGACACTAGCCAGACATTTCTCTATATTTTCTCAAAACATATACAACCCCCACTAGTGCAGGTCTCCATATTCATTAAATAGATAAGTTTAAGAGTTGTCTTAATCATGTTCAAAAGATCTTTATTCTCCCAGCCCCACTTAAGACTCCATATCTATCTGGAGTCTTTCCGTGACACATTTTATATTAATTGTTCAGATATTTTTCCTGGTAAGATTACCTGCTCACTGGGAACAAAATTCAGATCATAAGTACCTACACTCCTATTTATGTGCTCGACTTCTTGCCTCTCAATGGTCAGGACAGGGCTGTTTGTATGCTGAATCTCCATCAGCTGGTGTTAATGCTGGTGTGCTCCAGACCTCAGGTCCTAGAGTAGGTGATTACACGTGTGATGATAAATCACCTCAGCGATGATCCAGGTTGTTAAGGCATGCAGGCGCCACAACTCCATTTGGCAACAGCGCAACAATGAATTTCACATTCATTCAGGATGAAACAAATGAAATGCCGGGCACAAGATAACAGTCCTAGCCCTCAATCATACTGTGAGTGCACAAGAGTAGTAAAAGGTTGGATACTACTTTCTGTGGGTTCCATGGTCTTCTAGGCTCCTCCTCCTACAGACATATCCCAGTCATTTCAACCTGATTGAAGGAATTTGAGAACATACCTGTATCAACATAAACTTATTTCAGTCCAAAGCAAACATGTATATTTAGTCGACTTTTTTGCTTTCCTTGTTTTTTTCTTAATTTATTTTTAAGATGTGTAACAGAAAGAACACAGGAAACTGTGACGATCTGAACACAGAAGGATATACAACACTATCACATAACTGTTTATTAACAGAATAGTGAAAAGAGTCCTGCTGTAAAGGATGTTTTTCAGTTGACTTGGAAAAACATTTTTCAACCAAACTTCTAATTTCCAAAAGACATGGATGTAGTTGTAAAAAATACTTTGAAAATTAATTTGTATTTCAGCTGTTTTGATTCAAAATTGACACTAAAAAAAAGAGGAAAAAAATTCTTTACTTTTTCATTTTTCAGTTTGAAAGCTCAATATTTAATCTATAAAATACTTAATTAAATGTTATTTAAAAATTTTAAGTAAAGTTATCTGAGGTTAACATTTAATTCAATCAAGAATTTTGGTCTATTCTGTGAATGGTAAAGAAAAATAAAGAACAGCCCTCTATTTGGCCATTACAGGAAGTGATGTATATCCAGAGTATTCAGTAATCTATGAATCTCACACTCAGCTTTCTGTTTATTAAGATCTGAGAATATGCCCTTACAATTATGTTTCAACCCTCCATCCCATTAACCGCTCCACTGAAGTTTGGTTTAAATCAGTGTCACTGTTTAGAGCAGGCGGCAATAGAGTGGTAGATGTTCTCTATTAACCACCGCACTCCCACCATCGGAAGGGAAAAAGGAGAAAAAGAGAGAGAGACTTAGAAATTTAATATTAAAATGGCTCTACTGATAACACTAATAAAAATAATAACAATAATAATAATAATAAAAATAAAACAGAATACACAAAACCTATACCGAGTTTCCCACAGTTGGGTGCCATGGGAAGTCCTGGGCTGGACTCAGCAGTAAACAGGAACTGGACTCAGGAATGCACGGATCGGAATCTGGATCAGAATCGCAGGCAGGACAAGGAGCAGGGTCCTCTTCAGAAGCTGGCCGGCCATGGATGAAGCGAGTGAGACCCTCGTGATTGCCTGGCTTTAAACTCGGTATCACATGCGTGGCATGCAATACCACTGGGGTCAGTATCGGATCACCTGTCCTGTCTGCCCCTCCCTGCCCAAGGTCTATCAGTGACCGTGGCAGCTATAGTAACAATTATAAACATGGGCCTTACCTGCTTTCCATTCCTGCTGTTACCTGAGTATAAATATAAACATTAGATGTTATCTGCTTTGGAGTGGACACTCTGAAAAATATGCAGCCAGCTTCAGGAAAATCCAGTTACTTAGAAGAAGTTAGCTGTAAAGAAAATTCACTAAAAGATAATCAGTTCTGTTATAGCCAAACCCAGGACAATCAGACAGGAAAACCTCTGTTCTGGGGATCCTAATGGAAGCAGGCAATCCTTACCTAATGATCTACAGGCATAAGAGAGTGCCTAGCAAAAGGCTTCACATTATTTGAACACCTTACCCCAAATAATAACAAATGTTCAAGTTTTTTAGAAACAAACATGTAAACTTTCTGAAGATACAATTTTAAGCAGCTCCCACCTTTGCACCTAAAGCCATTGCATGTCCCACACTAGCTGTACATATGACATTCATCATTAAGATATCTAGCAAAAGAGGCAGGAGACCTGCATGGACGACCAAGGAACTTCTAGCAAAACTCAAATGGAAGAGAAAGGTCTATGGAAAATGGAAAAAGGGACAGGGCACTTGGAAGGAATACAGGAATGTTGTCAGAGCATGCAGAGAAGCAACAAGGAAGGCTAAGGCCCATCTGGCAAGGGATGTAAAAGACAGCAAGAAGGGCCTCTTCAAGTACATCTTAGCAAATGGAAGACCAGGGAAAATGTGGGGCCGCTGCTGAATGAGGTGGGTGTCCTGGTGACGGAGGTCACTACCTCTCTGGGCAACCTGTTCCAGTGTTCCACCACCTTCATGGTAAAAATTTCTTCCTTCTATCTAGTCTAAATCTACCCTCCCTTAGTTTAAAACCATTACTCCTTACTCCTCGACCTATCAATCACAATAGGCCTTGCTAAAAAGATTGTCCCCTTCCTTCCTATGGGCCCCCTTTAAGTACAGGAAGGCTGTTGTCTCCCCACAGCCTTCTCTTCTCCAGGCTGAACAGTCCCAACTCTCTCAGCCTTTCCTCACAGGAGAGGTGCTCCAGCCCTCGGATCATTTTTGTCACCCTCTTCTGTTGAGCTTCTCATCCACCAGTACTCACAAGTCCTTCTCGCCAGGGCTGCTCTCAATCCTTTCATTGCCCAGCCTCAATGGATACCGGGGGCTGCCAGGTGCAGGACCTTGCACTTGGTGTTGTTGAACCTCATGTTGTTCACATGGGGCCACTTCTCAAGCTTGTCCAGGTTCCTCTGGATGGCATCCTATCCTTCTTGCCTTGGTTCTGCCTGCAGACTCACGTTTGCATGTCCCACTTCTCCAGCCGCGATGTGAAGGGACCTGAGTATTCTGTACTCACTTAAAGCTCAGGTTCACTGCACATCTCCAGGAGCCCTTTGCTTTTCCACTTTCCTCCTCTCTCCCAGATTCCCTACGAATTCTCCAGACAGTTCCTTCTGGTTTTGAAAATCCCCTGCAATTCCCATATGCTGAGATCCCTGCCAGTGTTCAAAGTTGGGCCTCAAAGTGCCCTGTTGTCCCACTTTCAAAAATAATTGTCCCCTGCTTGACACTCACTCCCATGCCATGGGCTTTATATGCTTCCTTTTTCTTTTAAGCATTACTTACTCCTGCTCTACTCACTTTTTCTCCTGTTGCCAGGACTGCATTTGTCTCCCTCTTTCTAACTGTTCTGTATTTTATTCTCTATGAGCTTGCGTTACTATTTGGTCCCATGCCAAATATCGCATTTTCTTCCACACCTCCCCTCTCACTGTTGCCACCAGTTTGGGTCCTGCCTGAGGGCTCCCTGGGCATGGAACAACATGCTTCCTTCCCTGAGACAGATTTCCAACTTCCTATTTTATACCTTATCTTTCTACTCAGGCAAAATCAACAAAACCCCTCATGGTGCCAACATTTCAGCACAATGTCAATGCTCTTCTGGGCCAAAGAGGACAACCAAGATGGGGAGCAGGTGGGCAGATCAGACACAGTGCCTCACCCCAGTTCTGTTTTCCGATTCCTGCCAAAATTCCTGTCATCCAGCCTGCTGTCACATGACACACCCATAAACAGCCAAGAGACAGTAGACTGACTGCATTGTAGGTCCTCAGTCCTTGACCTCAAAGCAGAACACAGCAACTGGTATCTTTATGCATTAGCAGATACTACCAGCCAGTAGGGGAACTAATTCAAAGATCGTAGCTGAACAACAATAAGATGCTTTCATTTTATGACAGTGGCCTGGAGTAAAGAAATTTTTCAATGTGACCTTTTTTCTGGTTATCAGGAACAACTATGTCCTGACAAAAAAAAGTCCCAGCTTTCAGGCTCAGTCCTGAGGTGTTTATTATCCAGAGAAGATGCATTTATTAACAATTTAACAGGAAACTCAAGTTATAATTATACAGAGAAGTCTAGTAATTACATCTTTGGACACATAATTGGCCTAAAAATAATGGTGATATTTTAGCTGGAAGAAATGCTAAATTGAAGCAGTTAAATTAGTTGTGGTCTTACAGATTATTAGTTATGAGAAAAGGAGTAAATTTGAGTATATCATTTTATGCAATGTACTTGTAAAGGCATTGTAATACTGTGAATGAATAATTACACAGCAGTCTTAAGTAATAATTGATCCGGGAAATAATCTAAAAACTCAGTGTGCTGTGGGAGAAAGAGTGGCATCTATTACAAGATGAAATAATTACTTTTGGCTATTTTTATTTTAACTCATTATTTTTACCATACCGAGGATTTTAATTCTGCATGCATGTATCTTCTGTTCATTAAAAAAGAGACTAAGAAAGAACTGCCACAACTGAGATGAGATACTATTACTAAGGAAGATATTGAAAACAAAATTTCTTATTTCTGATATCCAGGCCGAAACACTTCAGGCCCTTCTAGGGAAACAACTTTTCTTCACATCTGATAAATCAAAATAAGCTTGATCTTAGCTGTAGGTTTCCTTAATGCTCCTCATTGAAAAGGTGGGACAGAAAGTTGAGCATCCATCTCTGATACCTGAACTGGATAGTCAACTTCCTACTGCCCAGCCAGGCCACAGCGTTCTGGTTCCCCAGCCCTTCACAGTTTTCAGAACAGAAAAATATTTGTGTCGGGAATTCTCCAGCCTTCACTAAATATGCTGTATTCCACCCTCAGTTCCCAGGAAAAGCATTTCAGCTGGTGACCAGTAGTCCATCCAACAATCCCTCTACATTTTCATGTTCCCAAGTCCTAACTGAATTTTCAGTCTATCTTAGATATTCTCAAGTCACGAGGAACACAATTTTAAACTGCCTCATACTTAACTGATAGAAACATTTAAAGTAGAGAGAGGAATAACTGCCTTCTGTCATGAGTTTCGTACTGCGGTAACACAAGCACAAAACCCTACTGTAACATATAATCAACTTAAACTGCCTTCAGCTGCATTACCTTGCAGCTACAAACGCTATGGGGCACCAGGCTGTTCAGCTGTGTGCCCATGCATAGAAATCACGCAACTAAATCAACATCAGCACGGCTTCACACTGTGCAACACCTCCAGAGAGCATGTCTAGACTTTGGAAGTGAAGACAGAAAGTGGAAGACTGGGGTGTTTGAACTCATTTCATCTGAGAGGGCCTGGAAACTTCTGCTCTGTAAAAATACATTTCAGTTCCTGATCCCAAACACAGGCGAAAATAAACATCTATGGACAGGAACATTGATCTTTTACCACCTCTGTTTATTCCAGTTATTTTAAAAAATCCTTCTTAGCAATCTTGAAATTAATTATCTATACATGTGAAAACACAGGCAAGCCACAGAAAACTCATATTTGGTTATTAAAAATTAATAAGTACCACTGCACCACTTCCTTCCCCCTTGCTTTATTTCAGTTTTCTGCTCTTACTAATCAACCCACAATAATACTTAGCATATAATTCATGCTAACGCACAGACCACATTAAATAACTTACCTACCTTGCAGACTCATTTCCAATCAACTTTCTTATAAAATCATGGTGCTTATTTTGATGAGACAAATGACAGCTTGTATCAGTTTATTTCATTATATTGAAGTGTCAAAAGAAGAACTTAACATTCGTTGCAATTACTTTCTTTTTAAATGACATTATAATCCTCTGATCTCTGAAGTCACAGTTTCTTGTACCACTACATGTTGTTCTTTAACATTTGCAGTAACTTGGTACCAGCTATTTGTTGTACAGTATTGTCTGTATTACCATAGCACTTTGGAGCAGTAGTAATGCATCAGGAATATACTCTTCCTCTACAGTCATTCTTAAACTAAGCTAAACATACCTTGCCTCTATAATCTTTCTTCGGAAGTTAACAGATAACAATTCATCAATCTTTTTTGCCTAAAATTCTCATAATTCTTCATTGCTCTAGATATGAAACTTGGATGCATGCTACATCCAAGGCAGAGATTGTTTTAGTTTCATGATTATACCACATTGTTTTAACTGAACTTGATTCAGTTGAGAAATAGCTGTGTTTTTCTGTTAATAGTCATACATTTGAATATATGATTTTGATGTATAGCTCCTTTTTCTTCTGAAACATGAATCCTAAGACGGTCAGTCCACAAAGAGAGCTGACATGGACTGTGAATAAAGCTAAATATCACTACAAGAGATATTTCTGACTGAATTTTTTCTAAAAATAGATTCCCACCATTGCATTTTATTCTGCCATTTAGACATCACCTTTTTCGAACACAATCACAGAAACCAAAATCCCTTCTATTCAATGACTGCAGATGTGGAATAGTATACCTTACGATATTTAATGCCACTTCATTGCTTTCATAAAGCACTGTCCTGCCTAAATCTGTTAACATTTGTCCAATTAGAATTTCTTAGTACAGAAAACACAACGTGAGTTTACTTTATTTTTTCAAAGTTCACTTTCTAGGGGAAAGGAGATTTCTTATAAAGTTGCTACTAGTATTAAACCAATAAAATTTCAGAGTTCTTTTTCCCCCCCTCCCCCTAACTGGTACCATTGCTTTCAAGCTGATTTCACCACCCCACACCTGCTGTTTGTAGTTATTTTGTGCTTTATTTTCAGAAAAAAAAACTATAGTGGAGTTCAAGAACAAAAAATAATCTTTCCATATTAGTATTAATAATTCATGAAAGAATGTCATCAAGGTGGAAGACAGGATGCATCCGGAAAAACCTAGAATGAGCACTACATAAGAATGGACCCTATGATTTCAGCCATAGGAGTAAAACAAGTAACACAGATCAGCTTTTGAGAAAATGGCCTTGCTAAAACAAACAAGTTCTGACTAATGTCTCTTACAGAGGATGTATTCATTTTTTCCATCAACAAAAAGCAAACTTTTTATAAGGAAAACTGAATCTTGTACAAAGCAAACTAGATAAGATAGCAAAAGAGCTATCTCCCTTTGAATCAACTTACCACCCATAGAAATATCATCAGGTATTCAGAAAATACTTGGTTTAAATAACACTAAATAGTTACAAAATAAAACAACTATTACACCCTTTTTTTGAGCTGCTTCCAGTTGTCTGACCTCCAGACAGATAGCTTATTTCCATCCAAGAAAGAATAGGAATAAATTCTTCAATGTTTTATTTTCAGTTCAGTTCTGCTAGATATTCTAAGCAAGAAAAAATTTTCCTCAATCTGTGAGACATGATTTGCTTTTTCTATGCTAGAGAGATTTCGTTCTGCCCTTAGAAGCACCCTCACCATCAGAAATGGGAATGCTATAGTTTTGACATAGAAAGAATGTCAAAAGTTTTCATGCAAATAACAGGTCAGGGCATTTATTACCTAGTCTAAAGCCAGGTTTGTAACACCTTAAACTGAAAAACAAATACATAATCTCAGCCCAGGCCTAACTTTAAAAAGTGGCTTAACTAATTACACCAGCTAAGAGGAAAGCTGCAGACAAAAGAAAAAGCACGAATGAAATTAACTGGTCTGATAGAAGCCTGAAACAGAAGAGGTACTGTACAAACATGTCAAATGAGATTAGCCCTCAAGCCAAAACAGAGGTTATAACTTAAGTGAAAAAGAACAAAGTAAAGGAGCAGTAAAGGAGCACGCTGGCAGGTGACAGGAAAAATGAATTGGTTCTGCCCATACTTGCGCGGACTACATTTCCAATAAATAATTAGCTACATGTGATATCACCCCAGCCCAGAAAAACAGTCTAGCTATGTTAACCAGATGTCTTAGCAGGACTTGTTATTTCAAGCACAGAGCTAGAACAACATGGTTAAGTTGACCCCACACTTGGTGTAGATACCGTAGCAACCTCTCTACCACGCTTCTGTTTCACACCTCTCCTGTAAAGAAGTGATATGATTTCTACAACACTATAGAGGAGACAGGGTCATAGGTAGAAAAAGAATGCAGCTCTGCAGGATGCCTCCCAAATCATTGCTAGTTAGCTCTAGAAAATCAAACAGTCCCATTCACACTCAGACAACGTTTTTGGTCTGAGTGTGAATGTGAGAGAACTTATGATTACCTTTCTTCATCGTGAGCCTCTTCACCTGTTGTGCTGACCCCTAACCTCTCTAAGTATCATTTTAAAAATCATCTCAGCTGCTTCTCTCATTGATTTAGGACACACACAGAAACATCACTTAAGAGCAACAGGTTGGGTTTTTTATGCCTTAATAAACATAATGAAGCTGTTCAGTAGCTTGACAAAGCAAAAGGAACTTTCACAACAAGGTGTATTTTGGCCTGCATTTTTGCAAACAACAGGGAGGGAAGATAGCATCTAACAGAGAGACCAGTTTCATACCATCAAAGCAGGGAAATTATCCTTCAAAATTCATTTTTAACAGAAATCATGCCTGCTTTTCCTACATTTTTGTAGCTATCTCTAGGCATTACTCACCCTTAATATCAAATCACTTTACAAATTTACTGGAACAACTGAACACACAATCTAAAGTAGGAAATGTTATCATAACTCTGTGTCTTCTTATAAACTCTAATATACAAAAAACCTAAGGTGCTTTTTTATGTTAAATAAGCTTCAGTTCTGCTGGATGCTACATCAAGTACAACACTAGTTCTTCAATTTATTTATTTTCTTTATAGAATTACCAACGTCACTTAAATATAGCACTGAGTATCAAGTTCCATCATGAAGATTTTAAAATTCAAGTTCTGATCCTGCAAGACGACCTGTGCATGCAAATCCTGTCGCTCTTAAGAAACTTGTTAGTGGGTGAAAATAGAGCACTTCTTCCTTCATTTTTGTAACAGATCAGTTTCAGCAATATTTTCATTCAAAACTGCTTGGTAAATTCAGACTAAGCTCCCAAATAGTTTGGAGAATGGCTAAAGGCAATTACCACTTTGGTTCAGATCTCTCAAATAATGCTTTCCTGTCTTTAATTTCTCTTCAGAAACATTCACTTTCAGGAGTAATGGCTAAATTCACATATTCACATTTAAAATGATGGTGCTTAGTTTCAAAGAGCTTTCTTTTTCATTAGACATGGGAAAAATTACTGAAAGCAAAGCAATTATTTCACTAATTCTTTAAAGAAACTTTGGTGACATTTAATTTTCACATAAGTAGAACAAATTGCAATATACTCTCAAACCAAGTAGGTTGGTTGCTAAGGCTGCACTGAAAATAGTAGGCTTTGGCAATAAAATGATATCAAATAGCACATTTCTACCAGTTTCACAGTAAAAAATATTTTATTGGGTTTTGCAAAAAATTGTCCTCAGTGAACACAATTTTTATGACAAGGACCAGAAATAGATGTACCACTTTTCAGCAGAAGACTCTTGTAAATGTGCTTTAAAATTAATAGTAACCAATGTCAAATAGAAGAAAGACATTAAAAGCAAACTCATTGCATTGATTGTAGTCCTCTCTTATTTTTCTGCTATGAATAGGTAAAATGTTGTTTTCTTTCCATAGCTGCTAGTGTAAAAAGATCTATAAACTGATTATGTTTTATTCTCTTTTTGCAAATTCTGTTCCTTTTTGCTTTGGATTCCTATGAAATCACATTGTGAATTATAATAAGCAGCAAGATGACAGAGCTCAACATTTTCCAGCTAATTTTATTCTGCTTAAAGCAATTCTGTTGTCAGCAGGAGTAAAATTTACTGTCACAAAAAAAGCATGGAGAAGTCAAATATGCTCTTCTAAAGTTCGACATAACTTGCATAAAAATGAGGTCACATCTGTGAAGGCCTCTCTCTTTGTATTTGTTAAAGTAGGGGTCAAACACCCGTCACGCGTCGCCACAAAAAATGGGGTGGGAAAGGAGTGCTGCTTATCATTCCTTTGTTCAGCAAGAAAAAAAAAAAAAGAGAAGAAAGGAAGAAAAAAATCCCTCTGACTTGACAAAGAGAAATTCTTGTACTCAGCTTTCACAAATAAAGCTAGTCACCCTAGCAACTGCCACATCACGTGGGACTCGGTTTGCCTCCAGGCTCCACAGCATGTTACAGAAACTTACTGGCTTTTGATCTTGAGAAATAGTTTACATTCACGCAACACAGACACACATACACACTGGAAGACTAATACCCATGCAAGGAGTGCATTTATATTTCTAAGTAATGCGTTGTGTACTTTCTAATTCTACTACTTAGTTCTGAAACCTTGTTTAAGAGTGGATTGCATAATCTGTTAACTCTGAATTTGAGATTGTTAGCGCTGTGTTGATGCAGAGAAAAAAAGCACTAATTGAGACTACTGCACTAATGGGAAAGCAAGAATTGCAAATAAACTACGGGAATAATACGTACAGGGCTATTCCAGAGCACAAGTATATGAGTGTGCCACTTAGTCCAAAATAATTCATCCATAAATCCATTTTTCCCCAGACAGTTCCATTTAATTACCGTGAGTAATAAAGATTTTATGGTATAAAATCAATAATAGTTTTTCTATTAACTTTTAAAAAACACTCCCTTTTATTTACAATTTTGCTGTTATTAAACTTGCTGTACAGGATTCTTCACTTATACAGCAACAGCTAAGACTATACAGATATAACTTTACATCTATCTCCTCCACTCCTGCCCAATAAAGCAAAACTTTTAAGATACTTCACATTAAGAAAGACAACTTGAAAAAAATGCTTTTACTGATCTCCTTTCATCCATTTCTGCATTTGTCTTAGTTTTCATTTGGTACAGATGTATTGGAAGTACTTTGAAATTGTTAACTTATATTAGCTCATGTTCCATAGATCCATTCAACAACTTTTTGTAGTGTGTATATAGCTGATCAGAGAGTATGAAGTATCAGTCTCTCCCTTCACCTAGATATAACCTAATTCAAAAAGCTAAAGAAACCAAAAGCAGAGCAGTTGGAGAACCTGTAAAATTAATTTACTGTTAGCACTAAACTTGAAAGACTTCTAAAAACCACTAATAGTTCAATGTGGTACGCTGTATGTCCAGAATCTACACTGAAATTCAAAGAAAAGGTGACAAGCTCAGTTGAAATCCCCTATAATAAACTCACAAATCAATGAATACTTAATCTAAATATAGATCTGAATAAATACAAAATATATCCCAACTTCATTTGGCTTTTTTTTCAGGGTAATCGCACGCTTCAGTATTAATGCATTGACCTGACCTTATTCATAGAAGTTCACGCGATCTGACCTTGTCTCATAAACTGTTTCCAAATTCTTTCTTCTGAGATTAGATATCAAAGCAAAGATTGCACTAAACCAGAAGAAAGACCACCTGGCAAAATATACTACTGTGTTCTATCATGATCTCTCACTCCAAAAATACATGCCTGTGCACACACCTGCCTCCAAAGAAAGCTCTCTCTTAACACAATTGTTTCCTTTTTCACATAACAGATAAACAGATAATTCTAGTGTTTCAACTTTGGAGCAAAATATCTGAATGTGCGAAGCAGGCAGCGGAGCCACCGCAGCGCTTGTGGTGGTGTGAGCCAGAAGGCAGACCCTTGCTCCCGCGGCTGGCTGTTGTAGCAGCCTGCAGTGTGCTGGCTGACGCACCAAGAGGTGTCTGGATGATGCCAAGAGGCACTCGTGGAGTAAGCAGTATAGCATCACATGTCAAAATAAAACAATTTTTGACACCAGGACAGCTGGATTTCATCCCTCTTTCTCCCTGATAGTCCCACACAGCAAGGATTAAGTAATAAAAACATGACATACTAAAGACAAAGCTTTTAAGGACACCAAAGCTAAGAATCAAATGCTAAACAAGGCTCAGGACTGCAGCTTGGCAATGCAGCAGCCAGATCTAGCGTCTGATCATGCTTTTCAGAATTTGAGGTTTCTGACAATGATTACTGTTGCAGTGATGCGGACAGCTGGGCCAGCCTGACAGCTTGATGTTGCTGAAAGCTCTCACTTCTCCTTCACAGCTCCCAGTAATCTTTATTTTTTTGCACTAACTCTGGCTCCAATAGGACCCTAGAGTTAGCTGATTTAAGCCACAGAAATAGCACAAAATGTGCTATTTTTATCCCTGGATCTCTTTTGTGTCATTCTAGCAAGGTAAAGCATCTCATAGGTGATCAAGGAGTATGCCAGCTAACACAAAGAGAGTAGTGGGAACACAATGGAAGGGGCAGTGAGTTAAAATTTTAATTCATGAGACATACTAACCCAAAACAAATAGCAAAACTCCCAATTTTCATGGTTTTGGTAGCATAGAACACCACAAATTTGCTCTATCTTTTTTAAGCAGATGTGTGCTAAGAAAAACCCCTTTTTGGATTATTATAGCCAGCAAATCAGGTGCAGGTTTTCATTTATAGGTCTTCACTCCAAATTTAAATTAGCACACAATACCCTCAGAAAAAATACTTCACACAAGAGATATTCTTTAAAAGAAAGCTGCCTCCCTACAGTAAGCAGAATGTGAGCCTGGAAGTAACTATCACATGAGAATTAGCCAGAAGAGACTATCTTGTATCCCAAACTTCATCCTTAACTCCATGCTGCAATGGTAGTGTTCGTATAACAGGAACAGGGAGTTTTTTAACATGTGTGATAGGGACACGTGCTTCTAGCCATTTAGTATGCAGACTGCACTACCACATAGCAAACTCTTGGCTACATCCTGCTCTACATAAACACCAGCACAATGATTCAAAGAAAACTATTTAAGTAAACCAGACCATGTGCAGCCCCCTCTTCAGTCTATAGCTGCAGCCTGGGACTTGAAAAAGATAAGAAACCTTCAATGCAGTCCAATGTCTTGCTCAGGAGAATCTAAGCCCTGACACTCTGCACAGCTGTCTAAGGAAGTCTTGACAACTGTGAGTTTTAAAGATTTTACTATAAAAAGTAAGTTCCTGTTTTAATCAACAATAATGGAGGTTTCAACTGAAAAAAAGCACTTTGAAATCTACGCTTTAATATGCCTAGCGAAAGCGAAGTGAAATAAGCAGGCATAGGGGCACAATGCCTAAAGATGTAGTTCAGCTGAACATGCAGTTCAGTCAGAAGTTACGGATCTGATACAGATATTACTGGATGATATATTAAGATCAGACTGGACTCTATCATGACCTCTCACAGCCTAAAATCTTTCAGCTCGAGAACTGGAAAATGGCCAATGTATTGTTAAAAGTGCACTTTTGGCACTTTCTCAGAGCAATGGCACTGTAATGCAAGACTTCAGTCATTTCTCACATCTTCATAAAATTCTCCTCCTTCTTAGAATCACCCAGCTGATTTCTGGCTTTTGCTTATTCCTTACGTATTGGGAAAATCACAAAAAGCCCACCGTATTAACTTTCCAAAACCTAATCATAGACTTTGCTTTCACTCAGAATTCTAAAAAAGCCTGTGCTTACACTTAGCAGCCAAGTCACATCCATCCTTCATGGATAGCTACCAAAAAAAGTATTTGTTTCTAATAACTACAGCTGAGAGTGGCCAAATTTAGCTCAAAGTTTCCCATCATAATTACTTTTGGACTGGTAACAGAACAAGATGAATTGCTGAACAAGAGAGAAACAATCTAACTGGGAAAGCAAGAAAGAGAATATAGAAATTGAATCTTCACTAAAAAAGTTTCAACAACCCAAGGTTCAAGCCAATCAATACAATGTACATTTCAACCTGCAGACATACCTTTAAAGACAATCAAGAACATTATAAACCATTATGAATCATTGATCTACTTTCAACAGGGCTGTCTGAATTAAGGTATTTCATGCAATGTGTGTAATAACAATTACTAATTGCTAACTCAAGAACATTTCCTGCCTCTTCATCCTTTACCACAGAGTTCAAGGCAGTAAGTGCAAATAAAACCTCAGGATGTTGAAAATTATTCGAGTTGTTAAGTCTGACATGAGACAGAAGGTACAGAGTAAGAAGTTTTACTTGTCTTTTTCCATCGTAACCTCCAAAGGAGATCACAACCAACATTAATAATTACCTCTTTCTCATAAATTGTTATGATATTACAACAAACATCCATGAGCGTGACAAACAGATTTCTCAGTATTTGAGAACTGCCAAAATATAGCTCCTCTGGGCCACTGATTACTTAAAAGTTGTCTCATACTCAGGTTCACTCTCAGTTTTCAAAACCGAATATGAAGAAATGGGGCTTCATTTTATGTTCCAACACAAAGGAAGATTTCTGTTCTGCATTTTGTCCTAAGGGCAGCCACCAAAACCCAAACAGCTTCCAAAACCTTCCTCACTTTCCAAAGTCCACGTCTGCCTCCCATGTGTTGACCACCTCTCCTCCAACCCTGAGATAAATCTCGTGCTTTTATAACCTCAGGCGCACAGCCTCATCAAAGGTTTTCTCAAAACCCGTTAGACATGTCTATCTTCATCCTTTCTGACCCACTTAGGGAACACCTGCAGTTTAGTAAGATAGGATTTCCCTCCAGAGAAGCGACGCTGTCACGACAGACCACACTTACATGTATGCTCATGTCCCTTGGGTGATTGCCACCCAGTTCATGTGGCTTATTTCTACTGCATTTCCATGTGTATTTCCATGTATTTCTATTGTATTTCCATTGTATTGTATTTGCATGGATTTCCTTCAAATCAAGGTGGGTCCTCTGTCTGCTCTGTTACCAAGAAGATCACAGAATCACACAGAATCACAGAATGTTCGGGGTTGGAAGGCACCTCTGTGGGTCATCTAGTCCAACCCTCCTGCCGAAGCAGGGTCACCTACAGTAGGCTGTAGAGGACCTTGTCCAGGTGGGTCTTGAATATCTCCAGAGAAGGAGACTCCACAACCTC
>Ga0065711_1041062_pt1 | contig 16440 bp, 9 predicted proteins | sample Hoacrofraction12_FD_59098 | JGI IMG/M metagenome (GOLD analysis project Ga0065711, IMG submission 59098) | Hoatzin crop microbial communities from Cojedes, Venezuela - Epithelial fraction 12 v2 (version 2) | ecosystem: Host-associated > Birds > Digestive system > Esophagus > Crop | place...
CCAGTTCCCTCAGCCTCTCCTCGTAGGAGAGATGCTCCAGTCCCCTCAGCATCCTTGTAGCCCTCCGCTGAACTCTCTCCAGTAGCTCCTCATCTTTCTCGAACTGGGGAGCCCAGAACTGGACAGAGCACTTCAGATGAGGCCTCACTAGGGCAGTGTAGAGGGGAAGGAGAACCTCCCTCGACCTGCTATCCACACTCCTCCTAATGCACCCCAGGATGCCATTGGCCTTCTTGGAAGCCAGGGCACACTGCTGGCTCATGGTTAACAGGATACTCTAGTCCTGTCAAGATGTATCATTTCAGCAATGGGCAACTCTTGGAACAGAAGATCACTGTTAAGTGATGCATGTGAATGTTTATAGGTGACATTGCAGTGCTCTGTTCCTCTCTTTTCTGGAACCAGTGTGCTTTTTTTTGTATTCTGGTGATTTTTAAAAAATAAAAAATATTTTCATAATTTTATTTACAGAAGCTATGCTAGAATTATTTTAATATTTGTATCCATTCACGTGCTGTCTTACATCTGAGAGTTCATTATAAGCAGCAGAGAAACTTCTAGTTCATAAACTACAGCTCATGATATTTATTTCTATTATTACTAAGATTTCATTTCTCTACTTATCTTGGAAGTTGCTCCTCCTTTAGCAGCACTGCTATCACAGTCACCGTCAGGGCCACAGTCTCTGTAGGATGCAATCAACCAACTAAAAGCACACAAATGATATTATATGCAACCTTTGATCAGGATTCTTTTTGTGCTTCCCATCTTGTGTTTACTGTATTGAGAGGCTATAGTCACTGTATTTAGTCTCTCTTTAGTATACCGTAAAAATAAACTCTGAATATTGAAGGAGTGATCATGAAAATGAACTTAGCTCAAATTCTTTAAGACAAATTGGAGCTGTTCTGGAAAAATATTTCAATTTTTTATATTTATTTCAGTCGTGGTTAATTTTTTTCTATGTGAAATTTTAGAACTATTTGATATAGGTCAGTTATATTTTTTTTGTTTTTAAAAGATTTTTCTTAAAATTGAGTGTACAGTACTTGATCAAGAATCTGGTAAGTGAGAAATAAGAGCCTTCAGCAAAGAGACCACAGATTCACATGAGAGTATTTGCAGTTTCTATCATCTCAGTCATTCGCAGTTCTTTGCTTGACTGACAAGTTTTTATGCAGAAGTCTCAGTGTATGATCTGATAAGTTTTGGGGGATTTTAAGCTTGTATTCATTTCAGATCTCTTGAAATTCTTACCAATTTGCTGTACTAAAATCAGTACTACAAAATCCACCTTCCATAGTCTCATAGAAGTACAAAATGCACCTGTTGCACAGTATAATGGAAGTCTATAAGAAGTGCAGCTCTCATCTGTACATGTGTTGTTGCGTCAGAATGAATAGTTCTGGAGAGCTGTGGTAAGTCCTTTCCACCATGTGTCTGAAGCAGTTGATGAGATACTATTATTTAAAGCCCAGCCCTGCAGATGTGTTGAACAAGTCTTTTCCATAAAACATATTAGTGTTCACAAAGGCCAAGCTTTTATTGTTCACATTAATATACCTTTCCAGCTGGAGATTGCTATAATAATTGCTATATTCTACTTTCTTATGTAGCTTCGCAGTACAAAACAAGAGGTCTGGTACAATAACAGATTTTAATGGACAAACTCGCAACCACAAAGCCACATACATAGTTTTTATTTCAGATATGCTACACGGATGAAGACTTTTTTTCTGAACTTTATGATGAATTTTTATCTAAATATTAAGACTTGTAAGATCTGTGGCATTATGAAATGAAACAATCTAAACTTGGACATTCTTGCTCTTAGTTAATGAGTCTTTCACGAAGATTATCATGTTCAGTTTGGAAAGCTTTGGCTGGCGTTGATAATTTCTCGGTCTTCTAAATTTTACAAGCCTTTTTGAGTTCAACAGGGAGAAGCTATTTCACTCATCTCAATTTAGTAAACTTCAGCAGGCAATGTGGCAAAATCCAGATGCTTTAAGTGAAACTTTGTTACTCTTTATTTTCACAGCTTCTGAAAAGCATAAAAAATCTGTTTCCAGGTAACAGAGCAGCATACTTGGATGTTCAGTATAAGCAGGTAGGATTATATGTTGAAACAGAAAAAAAAAATAAAACTTTTCCTGCAGACCATGCAATATAAGTAGAGCTTTTATACTCCTTCAGTAGCAGCTATTTTTTCTCAGTACAAAACAAATAATGGCTTTTATAGTGACATTTATCTCTCTGCTACCTTTTCCCTAAATATTTCTATTTTTTTTCTCATCCTAAGCCCTACGTCATTGTGCTGTGCTCTCATTTGGGACTGAACTGCCTGTGCAGGTCCAGTTAATTTCCACCACTGTCAGATGACACCAGTTGCATCACATCTATAGCAATTCATTCGCACAGGTTAACCTTGGCTTTTGGTTAATGGCACTTCTTAAATTCCATGAGGGTTTCATGGACTATTGAAATACTGACTCTGGAAAAGGGAAAAAAAAAGGTGTTGTTTGTTTGCAGATGTTTTCCATCCATTGTTTGCTACATGAACATATTTGTAAGATTGCAGTTTCTGTGGAAAACCTGTGATTAAAGAACAAATCAACAATAATTTCTCAAGACGTTGAAACCTTTAATCCTCAAATGGCTAATTCTAGAGTCTTGCCAAGATGCTAAGCTGTGTTACCAATCAGACTGAAGACATGGCAGGTTGGGGATCAGCTGGTTTAACAAATGAGGAAAATTGTTTATCTCAAAGAACAAGATTAAACAATGTGAGATTTGAAGTGGGAATCCGAGTCTCAAACTCAAGTCTTTAACAATATTTATGTGCAGTAAAAAATGGTACACTAAGTGGCTCTCAATCTACGGCCTGGGGACTATCTACTTGGCAGGTACTAGTAGTAGCTTAGTGGCAAGCAAAATATGGCCTCATAAACTAGTCCTAGGAAATTTTTCTTTGGGTCATTGCAGTAGGAGTCTTATATTTTTTAATAGTCACATGTGGGAATTTTGTCCCTGATGTGAATACACTGGACTAGAAAATAGTCCCGCACTTCTTAGAAAAATGATCATAGAAAGAGATTGATTTGGTGTAAACGGAGCTTAGACATGCCAGAGAGAATGAAAGTAAAAAACAATGTCAGAAGATCAGAGGAATATTCACATGATTTCAGGAAGTTACTGCTCCACACATGAAAGTTGCTGACCCTCATGTGAACCACAGTAAACCCCTCCTGTGCATGTTTTAGCTTGCTGCAAATGGAAAGCAAACCAGAGCTGCTTAAAAACCAGTTGTTTCCCTGCATAGAAGAAGGTGCAAATAGAAGGTCTCTTACAATGGCTCTGCTGAGGGCTGAAGCTTCCAGTAAAAGAACTACAAGCTCCAAAGAACCCCTTAACCTGAACAACCCCTACCTTGTGAGCATGCCTGCCTGCTCAAAATTTTGGTGATTTGAGCTTTGAACCTTCACTTGAGAACTGTTCTTTGTTTCTACAGGTCTCAAGATAGGCAGCGCTGTGAGAAAATGCCCTTCCATGACAACAAGTTGTATTCATAGAATAAGCAAGATTTAATCATAACAAGAAGCAGTTTGGGTAAGTAATCTTAACTGTTTTCAGCATTCGCATCTGATGATTAGTATAGTGAGAAGACAAATACATTAAAACAAAGGCAAAGAGCGAGTCTTCAAAACAGAGCCAGATCTGTTTGCAAAGAGCATTGAAACTGGAACAGATTACTGACTCATAAGGGCTGAAGGGAAAGGGGGACAAGGTACTGAAATGAACTGGTTAAATCCTGTAGGCAGTCTGTTAAAAAAATAATTTATCTTTGTGAATGTGATTGCTATACCTGTTACTGTAACAAGATCAGTTAATGAGATTGGGTAAAAAGCTATTTACTTCACTGGTTATAGTTAACTATATGAGATTTCTAGAAATCATAGATATTCCAAATGAGGCCTAGAACTTCCAAGTTAAATACAAATGATCAGAATGTATTTTGCAAATGAAAGCTGCTTTAACTCTTGCAGACACAAATACCATTGAAAACATTAAGGAGAGATGTTTTTCTATTTTGATTTCAGTGACTCCAAATTTAAAAGGAAAAAAAAAATCAGTCTTGCATTTATATTCATCAAATAGATTAACATAAACACACGAATAATAAAATGTTGCAACCAGAAAAGGAACTGGCAAAATTTAATAGCACAACACATTCTCAAATTTTGTTCATGGCTCAAAACCCCAATTATTTACATGCATGGTCTATTTACACAGAAAATGATTTTCTGAAAAAGTAAAATAATTACTTCAGGTGAAATAAATGATTATTCACCAATAATGTGTAATAACCTGACTAAAGGCAAAAATAAAGCAAAAAACCCCAAATCAGTCAGTTTAACTCAACCTGAAACGAAAAATATCCTTGGTTTCTATTGAAGTTCTCCACAAACCTTTCTTCTCTCTCTCCTTCAGCTCCCATACATGCTTCTCTCAGCTCTGACATCGTGATTTGCTTGACAGTGCCCATTTTGAAAATGGAGAAAAAGCAAAAAAGAAGTAAGCATCGATTTGAACAGCGGAAAATTAAAATCTTGGAAAAAGGAAAAGCAAAGGCAGGGACAAAAGAGAATCTTGAAAGTAACCTCTTCTGAATCTAGAACAGCTTTCATAAATATTTGACATTACCTTGATGATTATTTTGCAAGTCATATCAGCAGTGATAAAATTACATTTGATTTTACTATGAATGAACTGCATTCATTAGCAAGAGGCTGGAATCTTGCTTAAAAAGACAGCTCATGAAACTACAGTTTCAGTTCTGCTTTAGTCTGATCAAGGATCGCATTTAGAATCTTCAGATATTTGAGAAAAGCACCCATTAATATTTGCTGAGGGGGTGTAGGAATACAAGTTCTATGAATCTTACACGCAAAGATGATAAAGTGTTTGAATATGAAGCTAATTACAATTTTACAATTTTTAATATTGTAACTATGTTCATATATCTTACCTGACTTTTGTTATGAGAATAAGGAGTTCTAGAAATTACGGAAAAAATAAACCATACAAAGCTGCTCATTTTAGCACAATTCCTTTTTATGAATAAAGAGGACCATGATGGTGCAAAAGTATATGTTCAGTTAAAATTCTTGAAGCATATAAAATACCAATCATGTCCACAATGAAGTCTCACCACCTGATGAAATATATATTCAGAAAACTTGATATAACTTACAAACAAAGAAACAGTTCCATTTAAAAAAAATGAATTTTTATGTTTGATTTCTTATTTTCTAATGTTTTGTAAGTTTTAAAAGATAGCATTATAATTTTATATTTTTTTAAATGTAGTAGCTGTAATTCATATTTCAGCTTGCCCTTGGAGTACTGTGGGTTTACTGATATTGATCCAGCAGTTAGATTAAACAAAAAAACACCTGTTCTGGAGATTGAAATGGTACCATTTTTCAGGTCTGTTGACTTTCTCAAACTTATAAAAGCTACTTACATACCATGTAACAGTATGCATTGTTATGGTGAAAGTGGCTACTGTTGTAAATGTTGTGTTTTCTTTCAAAACCCCAAATTTCATGTCATTATAAAACCACATGCAGACAGTTTTCATGTTTCTTCAAAGATAGGAACCATGGCAGGATCACTAGTTGATGCTTTTAGACGTTGTCTGACCAGTTCTTTTTTAGGCATGAGGAGACCTTTAGTTCAAGAGTTTAGTCTAGTGGTAGGAACATGGAAGGGAAATTGTGAGCAACAACAGATCTTTGAACATTGAAGCAGAGCTGCTTCCTGGAAGCTATACATATAGCTCAGAATTCTGCTCGTGACAAACTCGGTTCCACAGTCATGTGTAGTAAGCCGTGCTGATTTCTCCTCCCAAAGGAGGCAGCTGTAAGAGGTCACGGGCTCTGCTCTGAGAACAGGACTTTGCAGAGCCATACCACTGCCCTATATTTTACTGTGTGTTGTGCTTACTACCCACCTCTACTCAGAAGATATTGTAAGATCAGTTTTTCTCATAAACTGATTTTTTTAGTGAATTTTGACCAGTGATCTGTGATACTTTCATGCACTGCTACCTTCAGCTCCTTTTTTCTTCTACATTCATTGAAAAACAGCCAGGGTCAAATAGGTTTTATATTATATGCATTTCTACTCTTTTTAGATTACTTATTTTGACAGGAGGGAATAATACCATCTTATGGCAACTGACACAGAAAACATATACAATTGTTCCTCATGTCACAAAGAACCTATTTTATTAAAAAGTCTTGATAAGCTATATAAGCTGTATATTTATGGGTTAGCATATATTTTGCTTCCACTAAAATATTTGATTAGAGAAATTAACTAGCATTGGATGCAGTGATTAGTTTTACATGATAATAAAAAGAGATTAGAGAAATAGCCCTGTGTAAGGGAACAGGCTACACAGAATCACAGATTCATGAAGGTTGGAAAGGATGTTTAAAATCGAGTCCAACTGTTAACACTGTAAAGTCCATGTCTTTAAGTGCCACATCTACATGTCTTTTAAATATCTCCAGGGGTTGTGACTCCACCACTTCCCTGGGCAGCCTGTCCCAATGCTTGACCACTCTTTCAGTAAAGAAATTTTTCCTGATATCCAATCTAAACCTTCCCTGGTGCAACTTGAGGCCATTGCCTCTTTCTTGCTACTTGGAAAAAGAGACTGACAGCCACCTCCCTACAACCTCCTCCTTTTGGGTAGTTGTAGAGAGCAATAATGTCTCCCTTAGTCTCCTCTTCTCCAGATTAAATAACCCAAGTTCCCACATACAACTTGCCTCAGATCATCAGTCCAGCCTGTCCAGGTCCCTCTGTCGAGATTTCCTACCCTCAAGCAGATCAACACTCCCACCCTACTTGGTGTTGTCTGCAAACTTGCTGAAGGTGCAGAAGATCCGCTTCGTCCAGATCACTAATAAGGATGTTAAAAAGAACTGGCCCCAGTACTGAGCCCTGGGGAAGAGCACTTGTGACCAGCCACCAACTGGATTTAACTCTATTCACTACCACTCTCTGGGCCTGGCCATCCAGACAGTTTTTTACTCAGAGAAGCATATGCCCATCTGAGCCATGAGCAGCCAGTTTCCTCAGAAGAATGCTGTGGGAAAAGGTGTTAAAGGCTCTGCTAAAGTCTAGGTGAAGAACGTCTGCAGCATTTCCCTCATCCGCTAAGCAGGTCACCTAGTCGTAGAAGGAGATCAGGTTAGCCAAGCAGGACTTGCCTTTCATTAACACTTGCTGACTAGGCCTGGTCGCCTGGTTGTCCTGTACATGCTGCATGATGGCACTCAAAGTGAGCTGCTCCATAATCTTCCGTGGCACCGAGGTCAGACTGACAGGTCTGTAGTTCCCGGGATCCTCCTTCTGGGCCTTCTTGTAGATGGGCATCACATTTGCTAACCTCCAGTCAGCTGGGACCTCCCCAGTTAGCCAGGACTGCTGATAAATGACGGAAAGTGGCTTGGTGAGCACTTCCACCAACTCCCTCAGTACTATCGGGTGGATCCCATCTGGCCCCATACACTTGTGTGTGTCCAAGTGATGTTGCAGGTACCTGGAGAGCAACTGGTTTTACTGTTACAGACTGAGGCAAAGAATGCATTAAGTACCTTAGCCTTTTCCTCATCCTCCTGCATCTGATTAAGGGTGGAGATTCCCCTTAGCCCTCCATTTGTTACTAATGTATTAATAGAAACATTTTTCCTTGTCCTTTTTGGCAATATCCATACTAAGCTCTAGTTGGGCTTTGGCCCTTCTGATTTTATCCCTGCATAACCTCACAACATCCTTGTAATCCTCCTGAGTTGCCTGCCCCTTCTTCCAAAGGACTGTGAGTCCAAAACCCCATTCTGCCAAAGTGAAAATATTGTTCATGTTCTGATCAGTATAAACCAGCATGTTGGTTAACTGGCTTATTTTATTTTCATCCTAGACAGATCCTTGTATTTGAACCGCATAGCTGCCCAAGAACTGATGGAATCATTGTCAGTGTCTGAATTTGTAGGGCAGGAACTTCATAAAAGTAGAATCAAAGAAGGTTTAGCATAAGGATAACCTAACTGTAATGTAGTAATTTGTCTTCCAATGCACCAGTCCAGAGAAGAATCTTCACTTCTTCTAGTTGTGACAGCTCCCAGTTGCAAACATATGTTCTGAAAAGCTGCAGAACAAGCAGGATGGTGATAGCAGATGAAGAAGTTGTAAGCTTCTTTGAAAGGCTTCAGGGCACTGAAAGAAATGACAGAGTGCCACAGAGCACATAAAACCAGCTGTAATGATTTTGGTCAAAGATAGAAGTAACTTGCCTGTACTAGAAGCTAAAACAATTGCAAAGATAGAAGACTAAATTCAACATATAAAGTAGTTTTCATGCGTAGTCAATCCACAACCACTGATGTCTGGGAGGCTTTCTGACTCATATGTCACAGTCATTTTCACAACCATTTTCAATCACTCCTGTTATACAATTCACATTTTTGTTTTTCTCATTTTTCTTTCTGTAGGGACAATTGGAGAAAGGTTGACAAAGAATAAAGTTCCTGAAAAGATATGGAAGGGAAAAGAATGAGGTCTTTGTTACCTAACAAAGGCATCTTTGGCTGGAAGACAGTGAGATGTGTAAGTGTGGAATTTTAAGGTTTCCAGGCAGAAAAGGAACTGGTGGTTCTGAAGACATCAGATCATACTGATCATACCTGAACTTCTAGATTATGGGTTGTAACTATGTTTCATATTATTGTAGAAATGAGGAGTTGCTGCAGCATTTGAAAGCAAAAACATCTGCTGTATCTGGCCTGACCATGACAGTCCCATGGATCACTTATAGGTTAGGACCTTTAATATTCTCTTACTATATGCTGATATTGCTTCAGAAGCTCGCGTATCCTGGGCTGCATCAAAAGAAGCGTGGCCAGCATGTCAAGGGAGGGGATTCTACACCTGAGTCCTCAGCACAGGAAAGACATGGACCTGTTGGAGAGGGTCCAGAGGAAGGCCACAAAAATGATCAGAGGGTTAGAACACCTCACCTATGAGGAAAGGCTGAGAGAGTTGGGGTTATTCAGCCTGGAGAAGAGAAATGTCTGGGGAGACCTTATTGTGGCCTTTCAGTGCTTAAAGGGATCTTCTGAGAAAGAAGGGTACAAACATTTTAGCAGGGCCTGTAGCGATAGGACATAAGGGATAGTGATTTTAAATTAAAATAGGGTAGATTTAGATGAAAGATGGAAGAAATGTTTTGCAATAAGGGTCATGAAGCACTGAACAAGTTGTCCAGAGAGGTGGTTGAAGCCCCATCCCTGGAAGCAAGCAAAATCAGGTTTGATGTGTCTCTGAACAACCTGATCTGGCTGAAGATTTGCCTGCTCATTGCAGGGGATTTGGACTAGATGACCTTTAAAGGTCCCTTTCGACCCCAACTATTCTATGATTCTATTCTATCCCACATTAACAAATTGTAAAGTAGTCCAGACACTATATTGAAAAGCTACTGCATTCTAAGGAGTTGAAACCTGTGAACAACCTAATATTATCCAGACCACATCAGAGCTGAATCAGTCCTGATCTACTTTCTTAGAAAGGATGCTGCAATATTGATACCAGGTGTTTTGAAAAATGCTCCAACAGCGCATTATAGTGATTAAGCTTCAACCAATTTTTACAGGTGGTCTCCTCCCCTCTCCAGTAAAGAGAGTGCATGACTTCACAATCTTTTGCTTAGTAGATTATAAATGTTCTCTTTTTTTTGCCCTAAAATTGTTCATTCTCTGTAAGCAAAGTTTAAAATAATGTCCCTGGAACACAGTGTTTTTGACACTTTTCAGTTGTCTGAAGCTTTCTGTATAGAGCTCTCTCCACTTGTATTTTTCCTGAGATAAGTTTCAGTAGATGTCCAAAAAGATATCTGAAAAATGCATGGATAGAGAAATGTGATGCAGAAGACTACGCTGAAACAAGAGTTTAACTAGTTTACCATGATGGTTCTGCTACCATAGCTTCAGCAGATTTGAAAACTCCACTTAAAATATGATCTGGTAGTGATTAATAACTTAGCCCTGACTGCTGGAGAACTAGTATTATTTAAGGTCTTTTTGTCAGTATATTACACATCCATAGACCCAAAAGTACTCGATTACAGGAGGTGCCTATACAAAGTTGACTGTAGAAGCAGAACTTTAAGTGGTACTTAGAAACTCTTTCCCTGGGTTTCTGTAGATACTTAACAACCAATGACTGTTTGGGTCAAATGATGTGTGCACTGCTTTGGAACTCCTCTAATGCAGTATTATGTAGCCTGGTTGTGCCTTCGTACACTTGCAATTATATGTTACAATGGTATGTTGGCAATAGACAGTAAAAAAAAAAAGTCTAAAAGAATGTGTGCATACTTCAAAAAAATACTAGAAGATTTCAATCTTTGGAAGTTTTAAAGTCTTGTTTCTTAAATTATTGCTAACAAATATGATTGCAGATATACTCATCACAACATTTTGTTATGGCTTCTGCTTAAGTAGACTTTTTGATGTATATTGCCTTCATGCTGTATTCTAAGGAGGATAGTCTCAGAATATTCTGCTGGAGGTGGATAGGTCATGATAGTTTCTTAGCCCTAAATTAGGAATTATACTCTGGGTACTTAGAATTCTTGGAGGTCAGGCAGTGGGGGTGTCTGATATGGGCCTGTCTATGAAAAAAGGTACTGCCTGCCATGAGGGCATCAGCTGTTGGGACTTGAGCAGACAAATTCGTGTGAATGAGCTACAGTAAATGGATGTGCACTGGCTCTCCTTGTGAGCAATCTGAGTTGATTAACTGGGATACTGAACGCAGGAATCTCTACTTCTTTCTGGGTCCTGTGTGATAGACGATTCCCAGGTCAATCAGAAGCGCCCTGAGCCTGGTGGGGAGCTTTCAGAAAAGTCATCTTTCTACACAGTAAATTGCTTTTTTTGAGGGAAGTAATTAATAACAATCACTTCAACAACACTGGCAAATAACTTCTTAGAGCTTGGTTCGGTTAGAATTATGTTTTATTTAGCCTTATGAGGTTGGAAAACCATCTGTAATTTGGCATGGAAACCAGAGTTCTTCTCTGGGGAGAGGGAGAAACAATGATTTTTTTAGACTACATTTTAGCAATTAGCTCCAGATGTTGTTCTGTATCTTGTTAGGCTCTCTGGGAAATTTATGTATGAGAAAATAGTTTTGCTTTTCATGTTTAAACAAACATTACCTGCCAGAACATTTGGGCACTGTGCACTTGTAGGAAGTTTCCCCCTTTCTTATTTTTCAGTCTGCCCTGGGAGAAGATATCAATGTCTGTTAATAAAACAACCATGCTAAGTAGAACACACAGTTGACACCGGCATTAGATTGTTTTGTTTCACTGGTGCCACAAAGGTATTCTGGTATAACAGAAATTTCTTATAATAATAACGGTTATGTTACTGAAGTGCTCTAGTTTTCTTTTATACTAGAGACAATTTCTGCAGTGTTCCCTGCAAATGTAGGGGCAACTGTTTGTTCGGGGTCTCATAAGCTACATATTGCTGATCTGAGCGAAGTTATTTATGACTTGGCTTTCCACAGGGAATTGTTAAAGAACATTACTGCCACTACCACCCTATTTTAAGGTATGAAATTGGGGTTGTGTACGCAATATCTAATATATACCCATTATCTGGGTTCATACACTGAGGATTTTGAGGAAATGTCAAGTTCCATAGATTGACCTGTGTTAGTAATCACATCAACATGTCGTGTAATCTTTTTACTAGTATTTTCACCATTATTTTCTAAACCAGGTCGAAAGATTCAGAACAATGGGAATTCAGGTCATTTAGCTAAGAAGAAGTGAGCTCAAAATGGAATTACTTGAGATTAATACACCTTCCTAATTAGGTCAGCAGAGAATCTATTTAAACCAGCACACTTCATGAAAAGAAAAGACAAGCTTGCTGGTTATGGTATTACAAACAGTGCACCGTCTTGATCAGAGACTGGTAGTGGCATGAAACAAAACTTCTGCTTTGCAAAAATATTAACTAACTAAGCCTCACAACCCTGTTATTTTCCTTTCTTGGGAAAAATAGAAATTAATACATTAATTACTCTAGAACAATTAAAATGATTTATCTTAAAAGATTCTGCCACTACTTATATTATTTTGAAATAAGCTATGAGAGTGAAGTTGTGTGTGATGCTTTGCATAGTGTTCTTTAAATTACATGAAGATGCTGGAAACAACAGCTACTAGTGTTTGCTGAAGTCCAACACTTTGTGATAGACATTTATACACGTAGTAGAAAAAGGTTCAACACCTTGTAGCTCTGTAGTAATTGTGCTGTTCCCATTGCTATTAATGGACCACAGTCTTGTACTAGCTTAGCTATATAAGGCCTAAGGACTTGCCTGGCCTTGTCTAGACTTCTCTGGTCTTATTTTAGCTATTCTTAGCTGAAGGAGTAAATTGTGTAATAGTTAGGTGACTAGAGTTTAACTTCCTTTAATTAGCTTTATTTTAGCTTTATGCCACTAGATAGCTTTACCTGAAGAAATTCTGCCATATACTGTAAATGTCTAAAAAATCCAAAGCTTCGAGTCTAACAACTGTTAGACACAGCCCTCAGAATAGCCATCACAGTTCTCTGAGCGGGTGCCTTAAAGTCAGTGAATATTTCTCCTGTTCACAAGAATAAATTTGGTTTACAGGAAAGTTTGCTAGGAAAGGTGCACAGCTGAAGCTGCTGTGGTGGTTGAATTTTGCCAGAGCAGATGTGTTCAGCAGACATGGTTGATAATGCTTTAAACCACGACTGTTGCTGAAACAAAACTGCAAACCTGCACAGCTGCTGATGTTTTCTGCCAAAAATACCACAGGTTGGGAACAGAGAGTCTTCTGGGCAGATCTTCTGGCTTCTTCTGATCCAGTTCCTCCTCTTCCTCACCTGGTCTTTGTGGGATTTTTTTTCCTGTGTTCATGAGGCAGCTGCAAGTGGCTAAACACACTGAAATTCCCTGATGCTAAAGAGAGAAATATAGGAAGACAGGGTTCCTGTGGGAGAAGGACAGGTGACAATGGGAAAAGCTGGAGTTTGTTTTAATAGATTTTCATGGCCATGAAAGACTGAGTGGGAGAGAAAGAAATAATTGCCTTTGCACTGAGCAGATGGGTTAAATCACGATGCCTTGTTCTCACATTTGTCAGCTAGGATAACAGAATCCTGGACAACACAGACAGACTTGTAGTGCCAATCCTAGCCAAAACACACACTGAGGATATTTGTTGTGTGCATAGGAGGATATTGTGCCCAAAGCAAAATATATGCATCACCCCTGCCCCAGGCACACACAGCAACGAGTCTCTTCTGGTGATATCTGAGAGGAAGGACCGGTGATGTAGGACACCTGAGACAGATTAAATGACAGAGCAGGAAGGAGGTTGTAGGCACATTCTGTCCTCTTTTCTTACTGATTTTCAAAATACACTTACTTTGAACAAGGTTATTTCAGATTTTACGAGATTTCCCTGCTCAGCTTTCCGCTAAAGCACTGTACACCAGCCAGTATTCCAGAAACGACACAGATGTGTTGGCAAGCAACCTGAGTTCATAGACCACAGGATCTCATGCAGGCTCGTTCCTCTACCCTTGGGCAACTGTTACCCACACCACGCAATGCTATACAACTTGTGTAGCCTGAAAAGAGAACACCTGCCTGTTCTCTGGCAGCAGAGGACTTGGGGGTAGCCAGCTGTCCCGTCCCCTTTAGCTCTCATTAATTCTTGGTTCTTAAGAAATTGATATCGAGTGTAAATAAAACAGGTGTAGTACACACTGTCCACCAAGTAGTTGGTTTTTCAATGTCTAAGAACTTCACCTGCAGAGGAAGCTCCTCTGTTTTTTAGTCTTCAGAAAGACAAATGCACTTTACATCCTTTATTCATTTTCTTCCTGACTTTATTCTTTTATGTGGTATATATCACATCCCTTATTTGAGACAGGTTACCTGCATCTCTCTGCAACACAAGGATAACAGAGTATTTGGACCCCATCCTAGCTATAGCAGGGCTTTAAGGATGTGCAGTATCTTGCAAAATACATCTCAGGCCAGGTTTTCAAATCTGCAGAAACCATCTCCTTTGGCAGCAACAAATCACCAGTTCTTTCAAATTATATTTCTGGCGCTAAGAATTGAGAACCCTTTATACCATGATAAGTTGACGTGGTCTCGCTTTGCAGAGAAGTGTTTTCTCAGATTTTTCTTCGTTTTAAGAACTGATATTAATCATTAATTGTTATTAATCACCAACATATTAACCCCTTCTTATTTCCTTCTACGTCTTGCCTCTGGAAAAAAAAAAAAAAAGAAAAGAAAAGCTTGCAGTAAATATTTTAAATGGACAGCAATTTAAAAATTTTTTAATGTCATGGACAACACAGGAACTTTGGCACTGAAAGAGAGGTGACTTCTCTAGCTTTAAAGAGCTGAAATCAACTGTGCACCAGTGTGAAGACAAGGTAAGAAAACCTTCCTGGAAATGCAGCGACAAAATTGGGGTTTTACATAATTCTCAACATTATCTTTGAGAACTCTGTTTTACTCCTTGTACTTCTGCATGCGACCCTTTGATCAAGGTATGCCATGATTCAAAGTTATTCAGTATGTAGTAGGGCATTCTGTGAGCATTCCCGTATGCAGCTGTGTTGTGATATGTCCTTACAATACAGACCACCCAAAACACTTTTTCTCTACATTGATAAATTTATGGCTATGACTACATCTCCCTTTACTTTCTTTAGTAAGGTGAGCTGTGAAGGTAAAGCAGATTACAAGTAGAACAGGTATCTTCACCTTTCTCACCCGACAAATGACCCTAGGAGTACATGGCTGGTGAACACTCCATAGAACTTCTGTATGCCAAGGAGGAGACCCTTCTGTCAAGTATATCTGAACTCAACTTTAAATTGTGACAGTAGGAGCTGTGAATTAAGCTCTTGTTCTGCCTAGGTCATCTCTGCACATAAGCAGAAGCTTTATAAACTGCCCTGAAATAACTGATTAGACTGAAATGGGTAATGACAGTCAGGAACCTTGACACAGAACTCAAACCTAAGCTAGCAGTTTGGGTATCATCTTACTTGAGGATGTTCTCTTTACAGAATTCTTTAAAAATAATGCTGTCTTCATGATCTCAAGCCTTGCTATTCTCATCTGTAAATTTTTTTGTGATACAGAAAGCACATCCCAGTAACTTTAGTTTCAACAAATCATTCTCAACTTTTGTTTCCTGAGAACAGGGTGGAAAGGACTCCTATAGGAATCAACAGCATTAAAATGGTGAATATGATCATCTATACCTGGTCCCAAAGTATGGACCATGGTTTGAACTTTGATGTGGTATAGAAATAAAAATTTTCAAAACTACAGGAACTACTTTTGAAAATGCAGCTTGGTTATGAAAACAACTGGAAAATTCTTAAACGATCAAAGTTGTTTTTCTCTATGACAAGAAATGCACAGAGGTACCCTGGATATGCTTTGAGTTTGATTTGAGTAAAGGGTAGCAAAGGCGTTCTTTTCTCATCTGGAAAAGAAATAAAGTATATCTATCTGCCACAGAAGTAACACAGCATTGACCTGTGATTTTGGATTCTTCCGTCAGCAGCTGAATCTCTTTTCCTGTTGCTAGAGTTACAATATTTACAATATTTACATGGGTATTGCACTAAATTTTAATGTTCAGCCTTCATAATTTTAAGTGTTTGTTTCTGCCATCCAGACAACAGTAAAGAGAAATATGAAAATCCTTTGTTTTTATTTAGAAGTGTTATCTTTCTCTTGCTGTTTATGTGGCAATAAACCAGAACTTCTTCTGATGGAACTATCAGTCCTAAGAATTACAAAAATACACATATCATAGTACACTCAGCATTATAATGAACGTCAACAGACTGCACACTGACATTCAACCACTACAAAAATACTTTAATTACAGGACATTTTGTTGTACCTTCAGTCATGTAAAAATCTAACAAAGAGGAGTCTACAAACTTAAGTTTTATTTTGAAATGTCAGTTTCTATTCATAAATATCAGTAAAAAGTACTTATCCTAGTAGCATTTGAAGGCAATAAAAAATAAGCCAATCAGTGCTTCAGGATCACAGAATCACAGAATCACAGAATGGTAGGGGTTGGAAGGGACCTCTGTGGGTCATCTAGTCCAACCCTCCTGCTGAAGCAGGGTCATCTATAGCAGGCTACAGAGGACCTTGTCCAGGCGGGTCTTGAATATCTCCATAGAAGGAGACTCCACAACCTCCCTGGGCAGCCTGTTCCAGTGCTCTGTCACCCTCAGAGGGAAGAAGTTCTTCCTC
>Ga0065711_1041063_pt1 | contig 16440 bp, 8 predicted proteins | sample Hoacrofraction12_FD_59098 | JGI IMG/M metagenome (GOLD analysis project Ga0065711, IMG submission 59098) | Hoatzin crop microbial communities from Cojedes, Venezuela - Epithelial fraction 12 v2 (version 2) | ecosystem: Host-associated > Birds > Digestive system > Esophagus > Crop | place...
AATCCACCGCTACACGTACTGCTCTTTGTAACTACATGTTGCCTTTTTACAGACCTGAGAACTGTCACACTGTTAGGTGCAATAAATCAGCAACTGTTGAAAAAAACCTGCCAAGTTCATGGCAGAAAGTGTAAATTATTCACGTCTACTGGAAGGTGTCCCTGTCCATGGCAGGGAGCTTGGAATCAGATGATCTATAATGTCCTTTCCAACCGAAACCATTCTATGGTTTCTATGCTTTGTGGATTTCCCATACAGACTCGTTCTGTCTGTATGATATATAAAGAGTTCAGAATCATTTACATTCTTTTGCTTTTGTTTCTGGAGCAAGTTTTTTAAGAAGTTTTGGGGTGCACTGAAGTGTTTGACACAGTGATCCAATAGGATTAAGAGTATCATGTAAGGGAAGATTTGTTCGTAGAGCAGATTTTATTTACAGGGTTATGAAATCTGCCCAGATACAATTCTTTCTATTAATATTTCTGCTCTCCATCAACCTTAGGCAGCAGCCACACCTTTCAAAATCAATCAGGAATAATGTAATCAAATCAGAGCTGAGTTGGAAAGCAGAATGATTTATCATCCTGTCCTAAATAGAATGTGCCTGATTAATCTATCTCCTCTTTCCCTCTTGGATTTTGACTTTAACAAGAGCCATGTAGCTCTCAACCCTTCTGAGTTACAGGCTGGTCTGTATCTCAGACTGTGCATTATGTTGCCCAGAGAGCTCCTTCCCTGTGGTGTATTTCAATGATGGAGTGACTTGTATCTGGTCAATGAGTCAGCAGGAGTTGAATGAGGGCAGATGCTGGGTCTTGGCACTGCTAATGGGAGAGACTTAGAAAGCTTGCCTGCTCTTCATACTCACCTGTTTGAGAACAGTGCTCTGTGGCTGGCTACCAATGGAGAGATCATTGCGACTATTGTTCTTATGACTCTACAGTTGTTATACTGTCTTATTTTCATACATCCAGCATTTGGCAAAATCCCTCATTATTTTTGCATAAACTGCTGGAGAATGAAAAGCTTATAATGAATATCACATAAAGCCTTCAATGTTTAAGATTGCAAATGAAACAACAATGCTGGTTTTTTTTTTTAATCAAACATGCCAAAGCTTACCCATTCTGGCTAACTTTTGGTCTCAAAATTTTAGGATGTCAAAGTCAGACACATAATTCAGTTAAAGCTGTAGTTCAGTTCACCCGGCTTATAATTATCATCATACATGCTTCTTCATAGATCTTTCCTTTTGCCAAGACATATTTGTGCATTATCAGCAAATGTTTTTCAGAGACACTGTTCATAGATACAGGCATGCGGTACACTGACACTGATAAAAGTTCTAAGGCCAGCTATTAAGTGCTGCCAGAACTGTGTAAGGGGTCTGCAATATGTGCATATTCCAGCTGACTTCGCAAGTTGCCAGTTCATATCAAATCTGAGTAAGAAAAAGGAAAAAAGATTCTCAACCTACAAAAAAAAATTTTTAAAGATCTTTCCTTGTTTATCGTTCCTTGGGTTTTCTTTATCTGCTTGGTCTGATATGGTTGTATGCCAAGGATGTTGTCACAAGAACAGTTACTGGTTTATGCTGCAATAAGACGTTGGCTACTCAAAATATTCAGACATGCAGTGAATTATGAACCATGGTGAGGCTCTTGTCCTAGCATCTGCTTGCAAAATGAATGTGATATTTCATTCAGCTCTGCACTGTAGGCATCTAAGTGGGAAGATTCTTTAACACATCAAAACTTTAATATAATGAGTAACTGAGGAAAAAGAGGCCTTTCCTTGGGGACTTTGGTATATAGTCTAGAACAAAACTTTTCTGTATAATGTTGCATTCCCCATTTTTTTTTTTAATTTTAAAATTTCTAACTTTGGTAAAATTCACATAATGTCATAAGATGATTCTGATAGAAAAACTACCAAAGACAGTATCTTTGGCAATGATAGACCCTAGAAAATGGGTAACCTTATACTCCAGTAGAGGATGGGAGGATGCAAGATCCGGAGAGAGTTTCAAGCTTTGCTATTGGCACACTCACTGTCCTTGGCATTGTAACAAGATCCATTTACCTTCTTTGTGGAGGGGCAAAGAATTGCTGGTGGTATTTATGAGCTGCAAGAGATCTGACGAAAATGTTGACCATGTTAAGTATTCTTGTGATTCTTTTTTTCCTCAGAAGCATCTCTAACAGAGGATTCTTTCCCAGAAATCAGTAAAGCAGCCTTAACATATTCTTGGAAAGGTACAATACAGGTCTGCAGGAGACACAGAATTATTGCTAGTTTGCCTTTTTTATGTGTTCCTAACATAGATCTGTCTGCCAGTCCCCTAGTTATGGTATTCTTTGAAGTTATTGCTGTCAAAGACCACACCGTCTATTGTGATGGGTTTCAGTGAGCATGTTCCCAAGCTGCTGTCATACTTCTAACAGAGCAGAGCAAGAGTGTTCAGAGCACGGGGTGCCAATCCCCTACCTCAGTAATCTTGTCACTGGAGATTGCAGGGCACAGATGCGCTGTCCTTGTTTTTTCTTCCTTTTTTATGCTTCAGAAAGGACAGGCAGGTTGAATTTTTCTCAGCTAGTGAACTACATAGATTAGGCCAATTTTTTTAAAATTGCAGTCTGTGTATGCTTTTTCATGGCTGGATGATCCAGTGTATGAAGAGGAATGTTTGCTAAGACAAATGTCGCTGTCAGTTTCATCAGCTCAATATGGCAGTGTTCTTGTTGAACTGCATGTTATAGAGAGTGGCTCCTGCATGGTCCATTGACTGTTCACCTTCCCCTCCTCATCTTTTAAAATTTGTTGCGCTTTATGCTTGTGTGAAGAGATTTCTAGATACTTGTCACTGTGACAATCACTTTCCTTGAAAGCTCTGTGGAAATGTTGCAGATGGAACAAAAACTGTGACAGACACCCCCTTCTCCTATGCAACAACTTTCTTATATGCAGCCAAGAGTTCTACTGTGACCAGTGTGCCAGCATTTCATTGTTCTCTTATGCTCACAAGCTGGAAGTGTTCAAAAACCTTCGAAAATGCTGAATGAGAATCCCTCAGATCATGGCTGCAGTAAATTCTAACTTGGAAATTTTTTCTTGTGGAAAACTGAATTTTGAACTCTGACCTGGGATAACATGGGCCCTATGTGAAGGAAGAGCTCTGAATACACATTATAGCAGAGCTGATCAGCTGTATTTTAGCAACTTGTCTTTGGGGAGATGGCACAATGGGAGAAGATTTCTTTCTCTTTTTTCTTTATGCTACATTATGTACAAGAGCTGAAATTAGATACTGGTTACAGAAGAGACACATCATTCACTGAAAAATAGTAATCCTTTGTTTTTTAATCAACTACTTAAGGAAATGACCACTGTAGATTTAGCTTGGTAAAATAGTTGTTGAAATCAACTGGACTGTGCTTTCCTAAATATCCCAAATTTGGCTTTTGCAGTGGAAATCAATTTTACAGACTTCAGACATTGTAAAAATCCTCATAGAGTGCCAGACTGATCTCTCTCTTTGGCCTGTGGAAAATGTAGTACTTAATAGTGATTTAAGCAAGTGATCCTATCCTTAAAAAGAAGTGTGGTTTTGCTGAGAGCATTTTACTGGAATGGTAGAGCAGAGGGCAACTTGGCGGAGACACAGAAAGGAGACAGATAACAGCAGTTACTGCAACCATCCTAAAGTGAGGTTTAGGGGTGAAAAAGGTAAAAGAAGGTGGCATATTTTGTGATAAAGCCTTGAAATAAAAATGTCTGTTCGTGAAAGATTGTGTGATGAAAGACAGATGTACTCTGTCTTTAAATAAGGAGGGGAAACTGTGTGTGGAACTAGCCCTGTTATGGAAAAGTGTCATTAAGGCAGTAGGCTATCTTCTGATTCATCCTAAACTTTGGTTGCATAGCTTGTTTTGTGTCCCACGTGGCAGTGCAAGCAGGGGTATCTCTTGCCTCTCTTTAACTTGATCTCCTACCTTCAGCTGGTCCATTTTGCAGTGAGGTGCTTTACAGCTGAGCTTAATCTGGCACTCTTGCACTACTGTAACACTGCATGTTACTAATGGACTCCTTTGCTTGGGAAAAGAAAGAAGTACCAGAGCCTTTGCAGATCTTCTTGATTAGGGGATAGTTTTGATTCTGTGTCTTCAACTTTAAAATTTTGTAAATGTATAATTATTAATGTATAAATTTTGCAAAGCAATGCAAGGAAGAGCAAACAAGGCTCCATTTGTGCTCCATTTAATATTTTGAGCAGAATAACAATCCCTAAGCAATGGTTATGTACAGATCAGCCTATGAACAATAAAGTCACTAAAGTTGAGAAGGCAAGATGCACTTAAAAATATTTGAAGCACATAATAACTGTTGGAGACCCACCCTGGCTTGTAATGCTGGACAAACAACCTAATGGAACTGGAAACCAGGATTCCTGAGGAGATGATTAAAGAATCAAAATGATTATTTTGATGTTCAGATGGTTAATAAGAATGAACAGAGCCACAAATGCAAAACAGTAAATTTATGGCTGGCATAAGCACAGTTGTCAAAGTCCAGGCTGCCTAAGCATGGAATCAATCCAGTGATAATCCCTGCATTTGTAAGGGTGCCATTTCAAATCACTTGTCTTGCATGTGCAAGGTCTGTTGTTAACATTAGCATTGTGATAGTGCTCCATTTTCTAGTGGAACTAGGTTGTAAAAACCATGCAGGTGACTGCAGCCTCCGCAGCAAACTTTCTGCTGTTTCAGCAGAAACAGCAGTTCTGTCCTTTCGTGCCAGTAACAGCTCAGTTACACTTCAAAGAGATTGTACGTGCTTTCAGATTCACTGGGACAGTTACACAAACAGTCCTACCGACTTCTGTAAACAGATTGGTGTTTCTGAGGTAAACAGGCTTAGGTTCAAAATATCGAAACAGTTCCATGTTGTTTTCAGTATTCTTCCAGCAGCATGGTCAATTTTGTTAAATGTGTGATTAATTGTAATAAATTACTGACTACGTAAATTTGTAGATGAAGAAAGTTATACATCTAAATACACAGAATATCAGAAAGATATTGAAGACTCAATACCATGTACAATCTTTCTGAAAAACCTCTAAGAAGTCGTACGACACAGCACTGTAACAGAAATTGAAATAAAATTGTACATCAAATGAAAGGAGGACAAATATTGTGGATGGTTTGGTGAATTAAATATTCACTGCAGGTGGAACAGAAAAACCAAGAGATATTATACGTATGTAAGTGCACATGCCTTTGTAGCTACATCTAAATCAGAATGAAGACCAGAGGTGCTCTGTAAAGGGAAGACAGAGGAAGGACGATGAAGGTAGGGAGGAATGGAGCAAGGCTGATGGTGGAGAAATTTGAGAATAAAGCCGAACAAAGGAATACCATATATTTCTTAGTTTTGATTTTTTTTCCTTCCTGTAACAATATACTTTCTGATCTTTTAATTTTAATTCTTTGTTGACATTCTGTTTCATTTTCCTGGCACTATTCTTTCTCACAGAGCTCAGAAACTATGTAGAAATGTTAGTTTCTTTACTAGGTCTGTGTCTATTTCTATGGCTTCCTGACTATGGCAAAACAGTTTTGGCCAACAGTGACCCAGTTTTGACCTACACGTAGAGTGGGACATGGTACCTTTCATGTAGTTGGCTACTAACATTTTCCAATGTTCTGCCTATTTTTTAACCTAAAGTTTTGGCTTGTCCAGCCTACTGCCTGAGTGCAACTGTGCTTGCTTTTTTCCTTCTCAGACAATTTTATCAGACTCTCTATTCACTTGGGGGGATTCCTGAGCATGTAGATTATGGAAGTTCACTTAGGTTTCTGTGTGTATACAGCATATATTTTCTTTCTTGGTAAACTTCTTATCTAAATTAGTGAGATTATTGCTAAGGTCAGACTTTTCTATTTACAAGAATGCTTGTAATACATACAGTGAAGGTAAATTACATCAGCTAATGACCTGCCCAATGGTTACCAAAAAACAGACATGAAATTACTAATAGTTTTAAAAAAAACATTATTATTGTTTTCAAGGGGATTGCCTTTGTTGTTTTTTCCCCTCAATAAAATATTCCATAAATATAAACCATATGATTTTCATCTTACCCTTTTTCAACAATCTCATAAGTGACTGAGCAAGAGGCTTTTGCCTCTTCCAGGGTTCATTATGCATAAAAGTAATGTTAATAGACTTCATATGGTACTCCTGGAGAACTGTGGTATCTTTTAGTATTTCGTGTACATACCGTAGCAGAATTTCTCAGGCTGAGCAAAAATGATACTTTTTTTTTCAAAAGACCAAGCAGTCATCTACTTAGAAACTCTAAGGGACATGCAAGAAGGAACGGAATTACCAAACTTGAACATTAAACTTTCCATGGGTATTTCCAGACTTCTGAGTCTGTTCTCAGTGCTTTTCTGTGCTTTTGCAGCATTAAAGTGTTGGTAGAAAAATGATGACATTATAGTTGTCAGTATCTGTATTATACATATTGGTAAACAGTGATTTATTTTATAGGTTACAATAATTGTATTATTTGGCTCACACCTTCACACTATAATATGTAAAATTAACAATAAAACAATATTTTTCGGAAATTAGGAAATGTTTGGTCCCTGGAGTAGTAGGCATAAAAAGACATAAAAAGTCTTGTAAGACCTGATTACCTGGTTTAGCCATGCATCTTATGAAATTTGTGTTTTGTCCTTCCTATTATTTAAAACCACCTTGAGATTGATTTCAACTAAAATGTAGACCATTTTAAAAATCCTATTTAAATTCAGAAGTTAGCATATATCTCCTCCCAAAAATTGTCAGTTAAGCAGGAAGGCAAATGAGACATTTTGATATCAAAAAGAAACCTAATTTATGAGCTGAAACTGTTAAACTGTGGCATGGATCAGGAAATGGATATTGTGATATGTATGCTTGGGCAACTTTCTATCATTAATGTAATGAACTTAAAAGCTGATTTAAATGGAGTTTTGCTTTTCTTATTTTTCAGTGGATTCTGGGAAGGATCAGGTAAGAAGGCAGGAAGAGAACTGAATGAACCAACTCAAAGGAAACAGAATCACAGAAAGGTCTTGATCTCTGTGACATTTGGGGCAGACTGTTGAAAAGCAAACTGTAGAGAATCTATGTGTTTATTTTTTTGTTGAGACCTTTGTGAGTCAGCTAACCTTTCCCAAGGAATTTGCTTATATCTAGTATCTGTATTCTTTTCCTGGAATTTATTAATCAATGAAATGGAGTAACTTTCCTTTGTGGTCAAGCTTATTGAGTTGATTGATGACAGATCTATTTGCTGAGTTTGTTTCTCAAATACATTTTTAATGGCTCTCTTATGTGTTTATTGACTTGCTCTACATTTAAGTTGCGTTTCTTTTTAATTCACAAAGGATACTAACTGGCATTTATCCACATTATGAAAACATTTTGATATATATATTTCTACAACTTAATTGCTTCTGAAAAAAAAAATCCAAGCCAGTCTATACTTTCGTCCCATTTCTTTGTCTGCATCTTTAGTTTACACCTTTTCTTGTTTACAGGGTCCTGAATTGTTTGTGCAAATAACTGCTACAGGAAATGTGAAAAAATGAAGGCTGCCTTTCAATACCCTTGTTGCTAAATGTACAGCATCTTATTAGCACAATCATATATCAAACTTTAAAATGTTGTGGATGTTTAGATGCATTTACCCTCATGAATGCATTAACTTCAGCTTTTAATATTGTGTTTATTTCCTGCAGAGTCTTTTTTTTCCTCATCCTCTTCTGAGTAGAGGACATAAAGTCTAAGTATCAACAGAAGCATTATTTGTTTTGTTATTTGACTTTGACTTCGTTTATAAAGCAGGGTAGGAAGGTAATGCTTTTGAGTGCATTGATATGTCACATAAAGGTTTAACTTTGCAGTGCAGAGGAAAAGAAGTTAGCTGAGCATTGAAATTACCTTGTCATGTGATATGGATCATTCACTAACTGATTCTGATAATGGAGAAGGTGTCAAAGCCTCTCTTCTGTCCAAAAATAGGTGCCTGATCTGCTGTCTGGTGTGACTGTGTAAATAGCCTGGTTCTATTCCAGAAACAAAACAAGAGAAAGGAACAACTAAATGAGGACACACCATCACTTATCAAGTGTTCAGAAAGCACCATATGCTTCTGGATTTTAGAATGTTCATTTCGAGTGCGCTCAACATGCACATGCAGGACAAGCAGTGGATCAGGCCCACCCAGCATGGGTTCATGAAATGCAGGTCCTGATTGACCATCTTGATCACCTTCTACGACCAGAAGACCCACCCAGTGGATGAGTGAAAGGCTGTGTATGTTATCTACCTGGATTTTAGTAACGCCTTTAACACTGTCCCGCAGCATTCTCCTAGAGAAGCTGGCAGCTCATGGCTTAGACAGGCGCACTCTTCACTGGGTAAAATCTGGCTGAATGGCTGAGCCCAGAGAGTTGTGATGAATGAAGTTAAATCCAGCTGGTGACCAGTCAGGAGTGGTATTACCCAGGGCTCAGTTTTCGGGCCAGTCTCGTTTAACATCTTTGTCAATGATTGGGATGAAGTGATTGAGTGCTCCCTCAGTAACTTTGCAGATGATACCAAATTGGGCAGGAGTGTCAATCTGCTTGAAGGTAGGAAGGCTCTGCAGAGGGATCTGGACAGACTGGATCGATGGGCTGAGGTCAGCTGTATGTGGTTTAACAAGGCCAAGTGCTGGGTCCTGAACTTCGGTCACAACAACCCCATGCAATGATACAGACTTGGGGAAGTGTGGCTGGAAAGATGCTCAGCAGAAAAGGACTTGGGGGGTGCTGGTTGACAGCTGGCTGAACATGAGCCAGCAGTGTGCCCAGGTGGCCAAGAAAGCCAGCAGCGTCCTGGCTTGTATCAGGAATAGCGTAGCCAGCAAAAGCAGGGAAGTGATTGTGCCCTGGTACTTGCCACTGGTGAGGCCGCACCTCAAAAACATTGCTCAGTTTTGGGCCCCTTACTGCAAGAAGGACAATAAGTTGCTAGAGTGTGTCCAAAGAAGGGCAAAGAAGCTGGTGAAGGCTCTAGAGAAGAAGTCTTATGAGGAGCGGCTTAGAGAACTGGGCTTGTTTAGTCTGGAGAAGAGGAGGCTGACAGGAGACCTTCTTGCTCTCTGCAACTACCTGTTTGTAGTGATGCAGGTGTTGGTCTCTTTTCCCAAGTGACTAGCAATAGGATGAGACAAAATGGCTGCAAGTTGCATCAGGGGAGATTTAGATTGGATATTGGGAAGAATTTCTTCACAAAAATGGTTATCAAGCATTGGTACAGTCTGCCCATGGAAGTGGTTGAGCCACCATCCCTGGAGGTGTTAAAAAAATGTGTAGACATGGCACTTTGGGACATGGTTTAGTACGCATGGTGGTGTTGGGGTGACTTGATGGTCTTTGAGGTCTTTTCAAACCTTTATGATTCTCTGATTCTCTGATTCTATGTCCTACCTCACTTTTCAATTGTATTAATTTTCCTTATCTTAAAGTGTAACATAAAATGCAAGGCAGGAATTTATAGCTTAATTTTTAATCTGCTAAGGAATTAATCCCAATTATGGGCAAAATATTGAGCCAAATCTTGACGCCTTGACAGTGTGGCTGATCTTTGCTCTGCACTGGGCACTGCTACCAGAGACATGAATTTAGAGATTTTAAACATGTCATAATGTGCATAAGGAGGCTCCTGTCAGGTGAGAAATATGAGGTGAAGTCTCAGTGATGGTGTTCTTCCAAGCATATTCTCCAGAGCTCTGTTGAGTTAAAAATGGAGCTGATGTTGCCCTGAATGAGCTTCTCCCCCCTACCTCCCACTGAGGTTTTTAAGCAGATTTAACATCTTGTGCCCAATTTCTGTTTACTGGCTCATGTACTATTTCTTCTAAAATATTCTAGGATTTGCTACCTTTTTTGTAACCCAGTCACATTATCTTGCAAAATCTTCATCTTCTTCTGCTTAAAAGCTTGGTCCCTGATGCTTTCAGATTTGACCCTGCTTTTGCGAATCCTCTCATTTGTAGAGCTATTTATATGAGTTTTTAAAAAAATTAATTTCTTCGAGTATAAAAGCCAGTACTAGCAGTGTTACCATGGTAACTGACTCCACTTTCTTGGAAATTAATGAGATTCTTGGTCATTTGGCCCTGCAAGAACATTGATTTCACTCAAAAATTTTGTTACTATACGTCTTTATCTGTCTTCAAATACCAGTGGCCTGGTTCTCATCTTACGGGCATGCTCAGTGACTTAACTAAGCCTGAAATCAGTTGACTTACCTCTGGTTCACACTGGTGAGAGGAAATGAAGGTAAAAATATTAAACTATGCACTTTGGTATTATTTTAGTGCTGGTTGTTGATGCAGGATTTGATGATGGGGCCAAGTCACACACAAAAGTCTTGCATCCATTAAAGAGATAGATGTCTCATTTAATTTAAAAGATTCAGTCTTGTAGCTCTTGAACAAACCACTTCCTCTAAAGACATGGGATATTTTCCTTGCTGTTATTTTATTGCAAACGTTTTGCGCCATGAGTTGGAGAGACTGAGAGTAGGAAAAGAAAAATAGGTAAGAAATAGATTGCTTGGGTTTTATTATCTCAAATTTAATTAAGCAGAAGAGTGGAACTCTTTCAAAGTGTGTTCTCAACGCGTGAGAGAGTCTGAGAAAAATCTAAAAAGCAGAACCGCTTTGAACTTTAGAACATTTTGATCAGGATCTGAACTTCACAACAGGGTTCTGCTGGATTTCTGTAATGGGAAAAACCAGACTTGCACAGTCAAATGTCCTCAAACTTTTATAAATTCAGCCCTTCATTTTTATACAAACTCATACTTCATAAGTTGAATGCATTACTACTTAATGTAATTCTAATGCCTAGAAAAGCGTTCTGAATTAATCACTGTAAACTGGAAAGGGACAATCAGTTGAAGTAGTTTTTTCATTTCAGCTTTCCTCACTTGAAGGTCAGGGTTCTTTTCTAGCCTGTGCAAACAAGTTTTGCTTCATGACTAAAGTTGCTTTTTAAGGAAGGTGTCTGAAGTATTATAATGGTCACATTCATATTTTTCAGAGAGTTTATTTCTTCAAAAAAGTGAACATTTTGCAAACTCTGGTTTGGTTGATTATGTTTTGTTCACAAGGAATTTTGAAGCTTCCTATGACCCTCATACGTAAGGACTATCCTTTTCCTAATTCCCTACTTTAATTGCTTCACTTTTTAACAAAGACAGCAAGTATCCTTTTTTAATAGCCTTTAACCACACAACATGTTATTTCCTTGCTTGCCAAATTTATGAGAATACCGACTGCAAATACATCCTGAGTTTTTACACAGTTCAAAGTACTTCCATCACCTAGTCTTACTAATACTACATTTCAAAATCCCACTGATTTTGATAAAATGTCAGTGTTGTGTTAAGTGATTTTTTTCCCTTTCTTACACTGACCTTAGAAATGTTGATAAATAAATATGTTGTGTTTCTTCTCAAAATGCTGGAGTGTTGAGGAGTATTGCCCTCTTTTTCTTATTAGGGAAGAGGAAGCAGATGATAAGCATGGTCTGTTTGATAATCATACAGTCCTTTAAAAGAGCACCATTGTGCTACATGCATCACTGAAGCATTGTCTTATAGAAGCACAGAACATTTGTCTAGGCTAAGGTTCACTGCTTTAAAAAATATGTCAAAATAATACTGATATTGTCCCTAACCTCATCATGAGTTACAGAGGACTTACCAAGAAAGGCTGTTTTAATTAGAATGAAAACCCTTGGCAAGAAAACAGCTGAAGAAGGTATTCATCCTTCAACATCATGCACCCATCTGTCATGAAGCAAAAAAAAGTCCTATGTTTTTATATTCTGTGATGAAGTTTTCTGCTGGTATTGAGCTGCAGCCAATTATCCATGATAACATAAGTAGCATTTGTTGGGTCGTGAATGTACACTTCCAGTTTGTCCTCAGTGGACTTAAGAAACTGTGACTAAAGGAGAAAATCTGTTGCCACTGAACTTTATGATCCCAATGCCGATGTTGTGAACAAATCTTCTTGCTATTGCAGCACACTGGGACATATTCTCCATGTTTTGATCTTTTATTCCTCTTTATTTCTTTGTGTGTATTTTCTTACAGATTGTGATATTCTCTGCTTGATTTCTCTGTGTCTTTATCAGCCCTCAGTGAAAACAGTTTGTAAATCTCATTGAACATCAAAATCCTTTAAAAAAAAATCTCTTTACCATAGCAAATTGGATTAGTTGTTCAACAGAGCATGTATGTGTTTTATGTTGTGAAGGTAAAAGGATAAATCCTCCAATCTGGGGTGCTATAAGGCTCTGTCATGGCTGTAAGCGTTCATAAGGAGGAATAGCCGAGGGCACTTATTTTCAGCTACATCTCCTCAGATTTATTAGCCTGCTCCCACCACACATGTACTCGCTAATTTTATTCTGGTATGAGAACTCCCATTTTTTAATTCTTATACCCTATAAAATACAAAGTAGAGTTCAAGAAACTTGTACTGTCTTAAAAGGTACTGGCTCTCAGACCACCTCCTTGTCCTACGTCTGAAGAGAAACAAAAGAGATAAATGGAACTGAGTGAGTGGTATCCGAAGCTTCAAGTGACAGGAAACTGTTCCCAATCCTGAGAACCTGCCACTAGGAACATCTTATTGGCATACACCCTTCTTTGTGGTAAAGCCAGGTGCTCCTCTAGGGCAGGGGACTTGGCTATTTCAGACAGGTCAGTGTGACAGGGGAAGAAAGGAGATATTTTATTTGGTTGCCCTTAGCATTTAGACTGATCTGGCTCTTGTGAGAGCTCATTCTGCTATTAAATCTTGCAACCTATATCTAAAGGAAACTTTAATATAATATTTTATGTGCAGCCAGCGTGTAATTCTACTCAACAAACAGACTGTAGTGGCCTTCCCAGCTTAGCCTGAGTGATTCTATAGCTCAGTCATGTATGAAACAGATAGAGGACAAATGGTTTTATAATGATAAAGGCACAGGTATCTTTGTCAGGCTCTGCATCAGAAGGAAAAGCTCAGTATTTTCTCATGAGGATGTGAAATAAATTCCATTACCTAGCAGTCTTTCCTTTTATGTCATGAGCCTTTATAAAAAAAGTTAGGAGAAAAAATAACGTCCTTTTTGACTATGCACGTATCTATGCTACCTGGATACAAAGAATCAGCTCGTGGTCCCATCAAAGCACTCCATCTGTTTACAAAGTGCAACAACTCTTAAAAACATTGATCTGCATATGCCTGTTTCTCTGACTGGATTGTTCAACCTACCAACATAGTCTTCCTGCTATAACTCATTCCATGTCCAGGTTCATACTCTGATTAATCATAGATTCATCTTCTGCACTGGCATTATAACTGTGATTATCAGTGATTGCTCCATTCTAGTTTTAAGAAGAAATCTGTTCTGAAATGCATAACACTAGAGTTTTGTGAACTTCAAAAGTTATTTGCAAGTTTCTGGATGACATTCAAGGTACTGTCTTGACATTTACATGGGGCATAGCATGTAGAACGTACCTTCTTTAAAATACCTATCCAAATTTCTGCATGTAGAAGTGTTTAAACTGAAGAGAGGGAAAAGATTCTGAAGAACTCTTTACCAGTGTCCCTCGGTTATGCAATGTTTTCCTTTGTGTTTGCCATTTAGAGTACCGATCTGTTAATGTCCCAGGTACTTTGCAAAGTAGTTTTTTGTATTTTCTGTAATTTTTTACAATACAGAGATATAAATTTTTGGCTGAATTTTAGATGAATACCTTAAGACTTGCGTCTTGGTCTATTCTGTAAAGCAATGGAGAATAATTACTTTTTCCTTCTTCCTTATATATAACATGTTAATGAGGGGAAAAAAATTGCACATTTTGTTTTGATGTAGATCCTTTTAATAAGAAAAGAAATATCAAAGTACTCCTTCTTAATTCAGTTAGCTAACCTGTTGTTCTTTTCAGGCCAGCAGTGTTAATTCATTGTGGTTAATGGCAATGGTTTTTGAGGACTGTGTCACAGACCCTGGTTTTGAACTTTGTTGCAGTGTGCAGGGGGAGGTGTGTAGTGGAGTGCTATATGATGTTTGAGAGTCCTTCCTCCAATATGAAATACAGCAAACTCTATTTTGAACAGAGACGCCATCAGGCCACATAGTCACAAGCTGTACTAAGCATGGCCCAAAGAAGACTCTATGCCTGTGACATGCTCAATGTTCTGCACGTATATCTGGAGTGTTACCATGTCCACTGAGGTGCAGAATCACAGGAAGAAGGTTATTTGCATAGTTAGTTTTATGAAAAGAATAAAACTTTGGTGGGACTGGCAAAGAAAAAAAAGGGTAAAGAATGTGTTTGTTCAGAAGGTCCATAAAATGTAGTAAACATGGCTTGGAGATGTTGGTTTGATTACCACCCAAATGATATCAAGTAAGCATCAAACTGTCCATATCTAGGAAACAAAGTAACAGTCCCTGCCCTTCAGCTCTTATGTTGCTCCTACATCTTTTTTATAAATGGGGTTTCAGCTTATAAATAGTGTAAAATTTTATTAAACTCCCCAAACCACTGTTTCAGACCTTTTTGTAGACTCTTGTCCTCAAACTGTCTCTCAAGTCTTCTAGAAGAAAAGTTAAAAAGCCTCTGGTGCCGAAGACATACTAAAGCAAAGATCGGTGTATCTGTTCGCATATCAGCTTTACCAAAATTCCTTTTGTCTAAGGACTAAAAGGAAGTCAACAGCTGGTTAGTATTTGGCTTATGAGGTATAATTACTTGAATCAAAGTAGTGTCAATACACTGTACAATTATTTTTGCGGTATGTTTTTGAAAGTTGCCTGATACAACTAACTCTACTAATTCCATCACGGGTTTTACTGAGTTCTCAATTCTTCTTCATGTCCACTCCTGATTTTTTTAATGTAGTTCATATACTGCTGTTCAGCTGTTGTATACAGCTTGTATTTTATGTTGTTGCAGAAGCCTTACAGGAGAAGACTGTAATTCTCCTGTGATTACTAGTATCCTGTATTGTTCCTTGGCCATTGTAAACCTATTTAGAATTTTCAGTGAATACTCACTTGAAGTTATTCATTAAGCCAGCTGCAAATCACATGTTGAGAGGAATATCATGTCCTAATGGAAAGAATGACAGTGCAGATCAGTGTATCTTCTTTGTCTTCCATTTTAAAAAAATTTTAATAATTTGATGTCATCAATGATATTTGTGTCATCACCATCTTAAAGAAATGTTCTCACCTAATCTGCATAAAGCATCTATATCATAGTTGTAATAAAAAAAATGTAACATGATTTTAAAGGCACCTTCCAATTATATATTTTCTTCTAATGTGCATTAATTTTTGTTTAACCCTCCTACTTAAAGAGGACATAAGGCATGTTTTACTCAACTACCTAGTTGAAGGAAAACGGAGATATTATAGCGTTAGCTTGCCAGAAAATCTTGCTTTATTGGGTTTTGTTAGGAAAAATCTGTACAAATGGTCTATATTTTATATAAGGAAGTTTCATCTGAAAACTAGATACAAGCATAAAAATATTAATGTCTTTCTTGAAGCTAAGACCCTCAAATAAAGCCTTTCTTTTTAAGTCTTTATGTTCTGGGTCAAATACAGATACTTCTTTCCAAAATGAATGTATTCTGGGACTAGCTTATCATCCCATGTACCTGGAGTGTTAATAAGTGACTTTCTTATTTTTATTCTGTAGGATGGAAATGGGTTTAGAATGGAAATCTGAAGTAGTACTTTTCATTCCCTTGTTAATTACTGAATCAGCTGATACATGGGAGTGGCTTTACCTTTTTTAAAGTCAATGACAAAGACAAAAAATATTAGCTTATGAATCTTGGGAAGCCCAAAGCCATAAAAACGATCATTTGTGGCACAGACAGATTGTGTTGCTTGATTTCCCCTCCTACGAAATAAAGCTACAGTTAGGTACTTCTAAGGCAGTGCTCATGACTCACACAAAATTTGTGGCAGATTTCTAGAAAGGTCTGTGCATCCCAAATAATCTAGGTTGAGATCATGTCCACTGTGGAAAGTTAAATTATGTTGTTTCCACCTGTTTGGCTGGTTTAGACAATAGGTTGCAGGTTGGCGGGGATGAGATCAGGTTGGCGGGGACGAGATAGCAGAGAGAAGTCCCAAGGCCATCAAAATGGACTTCAGGGCACTGGGGCAACTAGTTGAGGGATCAGGGGCACAGTTGGTGTTTTCCTCCATCCCATCAGTGGCAGGGAACAGCACTGAAAGGGGCAGGAAAACTCACCTGGTTAACAGGTGGCTCAGGGACTGGTGCCATCGGTCAAATTTTGGCTTCTTTTAT
>Ga0065711_1006773_pt1 | contig 16438 bp, 8 predicted proteins | sample Hoacrofraction12_FD_59098 | JGI IMG/M metagenome (GOLD analysis project Ga0065711, IMG submission 59098) | Hoatzin crop microbial communities from Cojedes, Venezuela - Epithelial fraction 12 v2 (version 2) | ecosystem: Host-associated > Birds > Digestive system > Esophagus > Crop | place...
CACATACCAAGATGCCCGCTCCGAAGGCGTGTCACACTGCTGAGTCCCGCTTCTGATGACACGACATTCCATGCCAAGAGCCAATCGATACACAATAATTGACTTAGTCCCACCTCGCAAAAAGATTTCCAAACATGTAGAAATTGGCACTTGAAAACTCTCTTTGTGAGGAGGAGCCAAGCGAGAACTTCACCTGACGGACGAGTCGACGGGCCTGAACCTCTCTTCACCCCCCAAGAAGGGACACCTTTTTGGTAAGAGTTGCGCCTCTGACTTTGTCAGACGTATCCCCGGGAACACATTGTTAACTAAAGCGCTAAACCATTACCTTGAGCTCAACTTTTGTAGACAATGCATTTATCGACGGCAATTCTGAATCTGTGATAACTGTCGCTTGAATAAATTACCTATTGTTTCAACTTTGCGAAACTGTTTCAGTGAAAGTTCTTGGAAGGGCTCTGGCAGGCTACTTGAATATCAGACTCCCCTTACCCCCCCTTTAATGCGACAATCCCCTGTGCAGTTCTACAACCAATATAACACTGTAGCGTAACATTAAAACACACATATGACTTGTTGCTAGTGTAGGCTTATTGACTGGGATCATGCTATTCTACATCCCTCTCTGATTTGTCAGTTTTCTCTGGGGGGTGCGTAGTGGGGTATTTCAGTCCTTGTCCAGTAGATAGCTGTATTCAGTCCTAATATCACAGTAATCAGATGAAAAGATATTTTCAAGCATGCAAATTATTAAACATGTACTGTCTTAGACTCTTTATTATGTAGGAAATGGATCAGACTGTTCTGTGCTTCATGTAGTACTTGTGGCATCTTATGAATGCAGAAGTATTCTCATGATGGGAATGACCCATCTTGGGAAAGTAGCTCCTCCTGCTCTTCAATACATCACTTGAAGTCCGCAAGTCTCTATATTGGGGCAAGAATAAGAGCTGCAAGTCTGCATAGAGAAGTTAGTCTTCTGACATGCAGCCAACTGCCAGCTTTTAAATGTAATTTTTCTTTTTAATCCCCAAGATAGCAAAGACTCTAGACTTTGGTGGCTAATTCTTACATGGGTTTTTGTTGCTATGGTATTTGGACATCAAATCATTAGCAAGTATTCACAGAGATTATCAAAACATAAGAAGTCTGAGAGAAAAATAATAGTTTGCTGATAAATTGTCATTTCAGATGATGGCATTAGGTACACTACAGAAATTCAGCGAAAGACAGTGAAGCTATCAACTGCAAGTACAACTATAAAAAAGAACCTCATAATTAACCATATTCATCTATGACTGAAAATTTTGTTTCTGCTGTCACTCAATTACTGATAACCACAGAAATCAGGATTGCTAATATTTCATTAAGTTCTTTATCTGTATGAAATATTATAACATAACTCAATTTTTACATGGCAAGAAGAAATTAAAAAAAACCCCACAGATAAATCAGAAGAGTCTCACACTAATAAAACAGGGTAGCTTTGAAAACACTGCCTATTCGGACCATCAGATGATACTATTTAGGGTATATAATACTGAAAGGGCAATCTGATAATCACACTAGAAGCAATTTCAAACCATACTACTGCTGAAAAGTCAATTTAACTTTCCAGCTTCATAAGACTTTGTTATTGCTATTGTTAATTATTTCTCATTTAATGGGAAATTGGCAACAAGGTCCCCAACTGTCATTTTAAATCTGCAATAATATCATGTGAAGCTTTTCGTCCTTATTCCCAAGTCCTGGATTATCGCAGCTAAATGGCAGCTCCAGCATTACAAAAGCTCAGGGGCAGGTACTGTTACACAAATTGCCAATTCAATTAACAGTGTGTAAATGCTCCACTGGCAGGCTGAGGGAAGGACAGCCATTTTGGCAAGTGTCATTCCTAATTTATCAAACTGTCAAACCTTCCACTCAGGTGCCTGCGGTCACTGTCTGCCTCTTAATGCTAAGTTGTAAAGCTGCAGGAACCATTCTTGTAGCTTGACAAGGCACAATACTCAAAACTGATTTTAAAATCAAATGTACATTTGTCTTAATTATTCTCAGTATAAATGATGTTTTAATTACAAAATCAGAGTGGGAATATTCAATCAAGATCCAAGATTACATATATACACAAGGAGGCGGGTGTATCAAAGCCCAATGCCTAGCCTGTTTTCAGAGGTAGCTATTCAGTTTTTCTTAATTCAATACAGTTTGTGATTACCTCCCTCCCTTGGCTACTGTTCTTTATGGTCTTTAATCTGACTCTGCTCTTGGTTCTTACTAAACCAGTGCATCTGTGTTAATGCCTTTCAGGGGAAAACCCCTGTGGCAGGATCCTGCATCAACAGATTGGTTTCATCTCCACAGGCCTTGCTTTCCTTCCTCCCTCAGACATACCCAGTCACTTCATTTTGGAATTTTTTAAAAGTCTTTTCAGAAATATACACAGGTTATGAGGCTCTTCTGTAAACGAGAAAAGCTAAATAACTTCACATTTGAAGGCTTTCCCTCACTCTTTTTTCCTTGAGTTTTTTCCCGGTGCTGATAGAAACAGCATACAGAAACTATTGCATATGCAGATCAGAGCCCCTACAGTGAATACATGTACTGTGCAGTACACTGGTGCCTGCAGGATAGCGCTCCAACAGTCCTCCCATTATGTACTTGGGAGGGGGGGGGCATGTTACATCAGTGCATCTGTAAATGTTTGCTTTTGGGCTGAATACTTGCTGAGTGTCAGCTGCGGAGTGTTTCACTTAAATCAGGTTTAAATCGATCGGACTATTTTAAAACAAAGAAATATTCTGTGTAGAAGAAGAAAATGAAATACAGAAAATTGTCCTTCCAGTGTATTGTGTGACTCCTGTTGGTAAAAATTAACAAAATTCATAGCACAATAGCAGCAAAGAAAGCTCAGATCAGGTAAGGTGAATGTGTTCTATAACCTTTTTGTGGACATCATGGGCCAGCAGGAGATGCTCCAGAGAAAGAGAAGAAATCCAAGACAAAGTCATTATGTTCTAGATTATATCAACTATAGTTTTCTAGTCACAACAATTAAGTTCTTAAGTGAAAACCTGTATGTATGTGCGTCTTGCAAAGTGATAAATTTTTTGCCCATTAGCTCATTTGATGTAGGTATTATCATCACAGCATTAGGAATCTGAAGCCTTTTACTTTTTACGTAAGAGATTGTAGCTTTGGGCTCAATACTATCATGTCACCACAAGTTCCTAAGGCTAACCATGCATTTTGTGAAGGATGTAATGTATCCAGATAGTAATGAAATTCAATTGTTCTATTACATTTTAGAATGTAGAATAACTCTTTTCAGAATTAAGATATAATTCTTACAATGCCTTCAACACATGTGGTAAAAAGCACTTAATCTAGTATTCACAATATTGTTTTTTCATTATAAGTGTGACTGAAGAAAGTGCTCTGGAGCACAGGACTACTGGGAGTGAAACATTGTTGTGTTGAAATAGAAAAAAGGAACTCCATACTTTGGTACAAACCAACTATTTGAACTGAACTTGACTTGGAAAGCCTTTGAAGATTGGCCCTAAATCAAGCCAAAATTGTTTATAAAGTTCTGCTAAATATCTAAAACTGTGGACTTCATCCAATGCCCCGTGAAATCATTCAGACTGACTTAAATCCTTTGCTTGTCCTGTTGCAGCCCTATCTCTGAAGATAGATCTCTAACCGGTTCCAATGCATGCACATCAAGAAAAAGCAGCAAGCATTTGAGAGTCATGAGGTAGATTGCTTCCGTTATTTAAATTACTTCGCATAATTTCACAAGAGCATACAATTAGATCAGATTTTTAGAGTAAATTAGGGGACTAAAAATAGAGAACAGGATTCCAACAAAGCTTCAAAAACACATGGATGTTTTGAAAATCCTAACAGGCACTAACTTTTGACACTCTCATGTGTGAAAATATCTGCACAGATCTGACTGTCCTCCACAGCAAGTGTCTCTAGTTACTATTATTATTGTTATACTATTTCCCTTTCTGCTAGTGCTTTTGTGTAAATCTAACTCCTTCAGCATAACACTTCATTCAGCCTGATAGCATGCATACTTCTTTTGAACTTCAAAGTGTGAGAAAGAAGAGGCAGGAAAAAATAAAATATCTTAAATCAGCAAAATTAAACAGCTGTTCCTAGGGCTATACATTGGAAACTTTATTACCTCTATAGATTTTGAATAAGAGTTCAGGAAATTACATGTGATAGTTGAGGAGGAAAGGATGCAGTACTGCACAAGAAGCATCAAGTGTGACCTAAAGAAATGCTCAAGTAAATAAAATATTATTAGATCACAGATTATAGAGATACTGAGTTCCAGACTGAAATCTATGATAGCTATTTCACTTTGCAAGAACTGAAAAATCTCTGAATGCAGAAGGCCTTCCTATTAGAAAGAGAAAAAAACGGAAACATTTTTCTAGTCCTCTGTAAAACCTAACCCTGTAGGTCAAAATAACCAGCCTATGAAGCATAAGTGATTAAAATAGTTAATTAAAACTAGGTTAAAAAACCTGTTAATAAAGAATTTTGTATCTATGAGATTTTTCCAACTGAATTTTACTTTCAGAACATCAATTTAGCCAACTCTGTGATTCAACAAACCAGAGTGCTAGGGCATTAGCTTGAACTGTACAAGAAGTTGAATATCAATCCATATTATAATCAGGGGATTCAAATGATAGACTGTTTCTGGATCTGAGTTTCTTCAGTCAAGAATATTTTGCAAAAGGTGAGAATGAGTACTTCAACTTTGAGAGACAAATAAGACAGAGATAATAATTCATATTTATTTAATCTGATCTTCGTGCACTACAAGACTTTACTGCTGCATCAAGACCAGCCTTAGTAAGAAAACAATTCCCTGTTCTGAAAAGCTTCTCAGCCACTGTGGAATGAGATGAACTTCCACATACAGAAACACTAGTTAAGGGTGTGGAAACTGTAGGCATTGTGAGACTCCAAATGTAATATAATGCCACTTTGGACACAGACGTTCAACTGCACTTTTTATCCAAGGACCTCATTGTTTACATTACCAACTAGCACCAAACAATCCTAATCCAAACAGCATATTTATATGGCAGTTCTATACTGATGAGTCACCCAAGCTAGTTTCTGAGCTTTGAGTAGTTTGAGAGCAGTCTAACCAAGAACTGTAGAGGAGGTCACTGTTCACTCACGGCCAGAAGCAAGTTCAAAGTCCAATGTAGACATAAACTTTGTCTCTTTCCCTAGAGCCTATGTAGGTGCACAAAGGAAAAGACAGCCGATAGAAACCTGGTGAGAACTCTCTGAGACTCCTATGGAGGTTCAACCGAAGCAACTGTTCAAACAATAAAACTTTGGCCTCGTAGTATCTTCGCAGTGGTAGTCATCACAAAGTATGCTGAGATAAGACTATGCTCACAAGCCCTGTCTGAGAGCAATAAATTTAACTAGATATTTCAATGCACATTTTCTTTAAAGACTGATGGTCCTCCTGGTACACCCTTGGGAAGTACTATGCCCAAATTAACATGTATACCTGCACAGCAGCATCTAAGAAACTGAACTTGATACATGCAGGTTCTCTGAAAATATGCCTTGCATTTGTGGCAACATTGGACTGGCACGTTAGAACAGAACATCCACCTCGTTATCCCGGATCTGATCCTTAGGACAACTCAAGATCATTTAGATATAAAATTTCCAGAGCAGGGAATGGTGAGCAATCCTGCAAACATAACACTCCACATTATCCTACATTCTAAAAAGTTAGAGTCTGGCTTAGGCTTTAAATCACCTATGTTAAAACTCCTGCCCTGCAGTTTTGGAAATAATTAGTGACACTTAGGCATTGGTTCTTAGTAATAGGCTTATTGGGAATGGGAAACTTCGAATACATTTTGTGACAGAAGTGCAAAAAAAAAAAAAAAAATCCATGGCTGTGTTACTACGCATGCTTGCTGAATGCTTGAACTAAATGAAAACCCTACTGCAAGTGTTTCTCAGTTTTTCCTGCGGAGCAGTGATTGAGAGGGCTAAGCACACAAATTGTTAAAAAAAATTATGGGGAAAACAGTGTTCCTCAGTGCTGTTGTCTTCTTTTCCCCTACACATATACAGCTGTCATCACTTTAAAACTGCTGAAAAAGGAGGCCTCACCATCCTGTCCACATCCGGGCTCTGCTTCTACCTCCTAACCTTGTGCCAGCACCAGCACGTGCATATCTGTGCAGAGAGCCATGCTGGGGAATTAAAGGGGCAGGAATTGCTTCTCTGGGTTAGTCTTCAACTGGACTGCTCACTTGATCTGCTAACCACGCCATCACACAGTCACGCTGGCACAACAAAGACAGCAGATATGGGTAACCAGGAACAAAGTGGAGAATGCGATCACCCTCTCTAACTGCAGCTGCAGTCAGTGGGATTTCAGTCTTTAGCTAAGAGCTCCCAATGTCACTGCCCGGGAGTTGTCTGGAGATCTCAGAATTCCTCCAATCAGAAATAAGAAGGTAGTAAATATTCCAGTATTTTTCAGTGACAGGCAAAAATAGACGGCCTTGGAATGGTTTTCATTATGTTTAGCTCCACATTTCAGAGACATGTGAAGAGCCTACTGAATCACATCCAGAACCAATCTCTCTCCAAGTTACGTGATTTTTACTAGAATAAGATTCCATATTCCTGCTGCTTAAACTTTATAACCAAATCCCCTGATTTGCTGTATTTAGATGAGTGGAAGACTTTTCCAGTCTCATCACTATCTTCTCTGCTTGTTGAGGTCTTATACATCCTATATCCATGTACAGCTCTATATCTGGTAATTGTCATATAGGGAAGAGCTATAAAATCCCACAATGACCTCTAAAATACACAGAACTGTTTGAAATCTGTGTGATGTCTACAGGCATCTAACATCCTCAGGCAGGGTGAGGAATCTGTGAGTTTCACTTCATTTCTGCAGAGGGTTTTACTCAGAGTAGTCTGCAGGATTCACTCTCTTAGTGTCCATGAAAATGTCCTCTACTCATTTCCTCTTGTGCATTTGGAAAACAGAAGTTTGGCCAAGGGCTAGAATCAACTTGGTCCCAGACTGATCCTTTTTGTTCAAATGTATGCTCATTTTCAAATGGAGCTGCGGTTATTTCTCTGCCAAAACAAGAACAGCAACAATAAACTATTTGGGTAAAATAATTTGTGGCACTACTGAAAAGGTATCTAACAGTTCTAACCTCCTTTTGGCTTTGACAATAAGCAAAATTAATAATCATGATGCAAGATTTGGCTGGGGTCTGCCTCCAATGTTAATACAGCAAAGTGGCAGCATTTGTCCATATGGAGCATAAGAGAAGCCAGTATATAAAACATCGTTAACACTTCTTGCTCTTTCTGTACCATCTCTGCTTTTAATCCAAAAGACATCACTTCTCCATTCCTACATCACAACAAAAGCTTAAGCAGACAGAGAAGAGAAATGCACTAAAAATGTTGCCAAGTATCAACCCAACTAAAGGTTTAGCATGTTTCTCCTAATCTTGGCTTTCCTGTAACCCATTTGCAATTTCTCCATGTAATCCCAGCCCATGATTCTTTCTAGTTGCTCTGAAATGGCATCTCAGTATCTTCAATGTCTCAAACACAAGTGTATTCGAAAAAAGGAAACAACTTCACACTCAAAATGCATTTAAAATGGATCCAGGTAATTTTTAGGAAAGTAAAAATGGCAATTGTGGTTGGTTCAAACATCTGATCAAATACATACTATACAACAGAGTCACGAATTAGACGAACAGCATGGACACCTCGAAAGAATTGGCTTAATGGAAACCAGATAAAGTCTTGCCTCACAAGACACAAGTTTCAAGCAGTGCCATCGTGGCTGCCTGTGTGTCTCACTGACTCATTCCTTTCACTGGCTTCAGCACCAATTTTCTTAGACCAGTAGTGCTACACTGCTATTGCATCCAGTTCAAATTCACCCTGAACTCATGACCAACACTATACCTAAAACACAGCCTCAGGCACCTCTCAGAAGCACAGTCCGCTCCCTTTTCACACTGCTGGGAGAAGATGGCAACAATTTCTAGTGGGTGCTGCAAGATCTTCATAGTCAACTAGCTTGGCTGGCCAGCACAGAGCAACATCTTTGTACCTCCTGTCCCCTTCTTGCTTCTGTCCTTTACTTGTAAAAAAAAAAAAAAAAATCTTTAAAATACGTTTAGCTGTGGTAAGGAAAGGAAAGGTTATTTTTTTCATACTGGCCTGAAAATACTAATGCTAGTCACAACCTAGCCATGAAAGAACAAATTACAGTAACAGATGTCCATATATCACTAAGGTGACTTCCCTCCCTATTTTTATTTTTTATCAAAAATGGTGAGTCTGAAAAGTCAAAACAAAATTAAAAAAAAAAAAACAAACCCGCAGCATCTGTCTCAGCAGAGTTCAAGCTGGCTGACAGTTCCTTACACAGAGAAGCTGAGAATGATGCTATAATTAAAATTTCATGAACAAGACAAAAATCTATTTTGTTTGGGAGAACTGTTATGAAAGTACACAGAGAAAAACTGAATATGGTAATTTTAGTTTATCCCTGGCCCTGAATTTAATGATTAAACTTAAGAATCCTGAACAAAATTGTTGTTAGCAACACCTCATAACTTAATTAATTATGAGTGTCATCTCTGTTAGGCATGGAAGTAGGTCTTTAACCATTCCAAGTGAACGTGTGGCTATTGGCACAACACCACTCTGAGTTCTCATTTGTTTGATGACTGAGGATTAATTCTTCCTGACCTATCACAGAATTTAAACTTGACCCATATAATTTTCAGCCTAGAAAAGAATAAGCAGGAAAAAGTGAATAATTGTTCTCAAGATGAAGGAAAACTGCAATAATGGCATAGCCAGAGGCATCTGACTTGCACCTGTGTTACTTTCATTTTCGCATTTTTTTTTTTACAACATGCATTGCTTCTTACCGAATTTTAGTCAACTCCATGGGAGACAACACCATCCGTCTTATTTCATCTTTTAACAAGGACTTGATGAGGTGACACAGGACTGATTCTTAAAAACACATTACCTGTTATGTGAGGCATTGTGTGACAGGGAGAACAATCTTTGTGACAGGCACCTGACAGCAGATTTGTTGATTTCATGGTCACTTCATTTAAAGTAACAACAGGGTGAAATATGCCATCTGATAATCTGTTTGAATGTTGACTGTGAAAAGCACTTAACATTTCTGCCAGCTACTACTACTACTACAGAATCTGTTCTTCAATATGCGCAGTTTTACCAGCCTCTTTAATAATTATGTCAGAAACTCTTATCCTAGATTAAAGGAGGGGAAAGAAAATAAAAAGAAAGAAAACTTTAAAAAAGTCACCTTAGAAGTCTGACATTGCATTCTGAAAATAAGAAGATTCAAAATTTAGGGCATGTCACCCAGTGAGACTATTGTCTGCAAGACAACCAGCTGTGTGCTGTTTGAGGACAACTGCTGCACCTGCATTGCACAGGTGATTTTAGGACAGATATGTAGCCTTTCTCGGTCAGTTCTATTCCATGTGAAAGTTTAATCCAGATACTTAAGATCAAACATCTCCCGGCTTAATTTTCCTTAACAGGTAGTGATACCAAAATGATAAGGAAGGGATGACTTGTTTCAGGAAAGGATTACACTGAATTCTGATATTACAACTCAGGATGAAATTTTAATTCAGAAGCTGGTATTACATACAGACAAACCTATGTATCAGCACGACAGGAATTAANNAAAAAAAGAAACATCAAAAGTTCATTAGTTCCTTAGATGCAGAGCTTGTAATACAAGAAACCAGAATAATACAAAATCTATTATCCACTTTCCAGTGGCTGAAAGAGTGAAATACTTGTTTGTTTTCAAACAGGTTTGGGACATGCACAGATACCTCTAGAGTAATCTGGCAGCACTGGATGTTAGATCAAAATCTGTCCTTAAATAGGGCCATTGTCATATAAAAATGCTTGGCGTGCACAAATTACAAATCCTTAATTCAAGAAGGGCTAAATGAGACAAATTCTAGAAATCAGCATTGTACCCCTATCATAATTAACACATACTCACACACTGAACTATCTTTTTGATTTATGCTAACCTCCATGAAACCTGATGAAGAAATACCTTCCAAAGATATTATTTAAGCATTTTAAAACCACATTAAATACGAACCAGAAGCAGGCTGGTTAAAATTTACACTTTGATAGATTTTTGACACATTCAGTGCTTGTGAAAGCTGAGGGGATGACGGCCCTAGTCAAATACAGTTGAGTGAGCAGACTGCAAGCATCCCACTTTCCACCTCCAGTGCAGTTCAACCGTGACGTGGAGGGACCTGCCTTCTCTTTTACTTCCCTCCCCACACACACACTTTTATTTACTGTCTCATAAATATTTTATTAATTAATTCCTGTTATTGCTTGTTGGGGTTTTTTTTAGTACTCTTAATATTTTGCTACACTGTTTAACTTAAATTCACCTAGTCTTTCTATTTAGAAATAAAAATTCTGACAAATTGACAAATAGTCTAAGACTATAGCAAGCCTCTTATCCCTAATCTATGAAGATGTTACCAAAATCATTTTACGTGAATTTGTTTATCTTTAAATCTACTTTACTCAGGAAATAACCTCAGGGGTTCAGGTTCCTATCTCCTGGGATCACATCAATGGCAGCAGAAGCATGTATTTGAAAACTTCGGCGTGGATTATGAATATTGTTTTTATAATCAGAACATTTTACATGTTCTTCTATGGCACTGCCGACTCCAGTGTTTCCTGCTAAACTTCATCTACATTAGAAATAACAACCTACCCTTATTTTGTTAGAGTAGCTACTGTCAGTTTGAAATCTAGTCAATTAAAAACAAAAATCAAAACAAAAACAAACAAAAAAAGCCCTGTCAGGTGCTAAATCAACCCCTGAGCCCCACTTGCCAATATCTGTGATTCTAAAGCCATATGCTCCTATTTCAAGAATGACTTCTCTCTTTGCTGTCTCTGCGAAAAAGACTCACAGAACCAAAGAAAAAGTGAGGCACAGTGAAAGATATCTGAGCAGAAATGGCTTTCAAAAGTGCCTAGGAGAAAAGTAAAGAAACCAGGCAGACAGCATAAAAAGGGAAAAATGTCTTATTTCTTGATCTGTTTCACCTAGAGTACTCCCTGGAATTACATAAAACTCCACTGGAGAAAAAAACATTTACAGGGAAAAATCCGGTTCAGAGGTCTACTGTGCCCCTTTAAACAGACATCAGCTTTGAAGCATGGACTGAAAACCCCTGTGGCCTCCGTCCTGGGGTACGTTGTGGCTGCTTCGAGTCGCATCACGCACACGTTCTGGGCATGGAGCCAGCATCACTGGCCAAGTGAGGTCACTCACGTGCACAGGGATCTTCCAGTGGCACCGAGCCAGCCTCTGCTGCTCTGGTCTTATCCCCCCCTTCTCTAGCCTTCTTTGAGGAAACCCGGACAGGTCTGCCCCAAACCGCCCCAATCCCTCGCTTGATGCAACGCTCTGGGCAATTTCACGAGCCATGGCAGCATCGCCGTGTACGTACTTCTCCCACCCCCCTTCCCCAGAAGCGTGCTGCTTCTCAGCTGCTGTGGAAAGTCTAGACTAAATTAACTTGACTGACCAAATTGGAATTGCAGTCCTTGTCAAAGTCAGTGGGAAAATATGCAAACTATGTTTACAGCCTTGTTAAGCATAAAGCCATTAGAAGTCATATACCCAATAGGCTTCACAACAATGACAAGGAAAACCAGCTACCTTTATGCTACACCGCTAGCTCTCCGCATTACCTGCCCTGGTGTTAAACTCCTAGTATGAAGTCTCCTTCTATCAGGAGGAACAACATTTGGCTTTATATTACCACTTTGTAGAATTCATCACTTTCATCTCTCTGCCATCTGCAGGATATTGAAAATGAAATGAAAACAGAAAAGGATTTTTAACATCAGGGGAACACCTGATGTATGAAGTTATTCAAGCCCCAGGAATGTGTGGTATTGCACATTCTCACTGTCACAGCCTTTGTTGGAAAGGATTTCCCTGACCTTTTCTCTAACCAGCAAACAAATAAGCCCAATCTCTCAGCAGGAGAGAGCCACTGCTCCATTAGATCATTAAACAGTTCTATTCAGACTATCCCAGTCTCCTGTCCTTGGCCCTGAAGAAAGAGCTGGCACCGGTCCAATCAGTCAGATAGAAGGAAGGCAAATGTGCTTTCGTACGGTACAGCTTGAAATGTCACAGCAGGATGAAAGTCGTGGAACAGACAGCAGTGAGGAAAAGATGTGGTGCTACATGAGGGGTAGTGTTCCAACAAGGAAGGGCTGGTGTTTCAGTCTGCCAAACAACGTAATGACTCATCCAGGCAGAAAAATATTACCACCATGGGAATATTTGGAACGTCTCAGTCTGAGAGTAATTAGGGACTCAACTACACCGGCATGCTTCAGTGATGAAATGAGAAAATAAGGAATACCTCTGTCAAGTTCTGATTGGTGAGTATTAAATGAATATGGGCTTCTATCATATCTGACCACAAACTAGTAACTTGCAGCAGATTGTCAGAACAGAGAAATATTTCCACTTTCACATAAAATACGACAGCACAAAAAAAACTTGAAGTGAAAAATGTTACAGTTGGCAGTAAGAGTTTTAAGGAAAATCATTACCATGATTATATAATTTAATCCTTGTAACAGGCATTTGCACATACCGTTTTCAACCTCTAATTACTCTGTCTGCAACGGAATAAAAAAGGGTAAGAAGAGGATGGGCAAAAGCAGCAAATGCTGACAGTTTCATTTTATTAATAACTACTGTATACAAATCACTAAATGAAAAGCACAAATGTTTAATGGATATAGGTAATGGAATTATTGTGCTACTTATCGGTTGTAAAAATGTAAATACTTTGGCAAGAAGGACAAATGTTAATTTTTATTCTTTTGTATTTCCAACTTGTGCACAATTTGTATTCATTAAGCAATGCAAAAGGCCTTTTTTTCTTTATAATTGTAAAGTGACATTATAATTAAATTGTATAACCTCAGCAGCATCTGCAATTTAAAGGATCACTTACACGCTGGCTGGACAAAGTGCACCACATTAAGCCACAAAACTGAGTTACACATCAATAACCCTTCATTCCAGTGGCTGGGTCAGAACCTCAGCAACATGAAAAAAAAAAAATAGATTATTCAGAGTAAAAAGGTTTAGAAGGTCAGAAGCAAAACCGCTTACAAGATCAAAATTCTCAGGATTCTTTAAGGCTGCACACATCGAAACCTCCCGTAACACCTGTTTGACTTCTTTCAGCAGGATGGACACTTTTAGTTCAGCTGAACTAAACGCAGCTACCCAAACTAAAAGGGCAAACACAAATTACCTCTCTGCACAATATGAACGGCCCCCATTAGACTGGCTTAATAAACTCTAATAGATGTATAGCTTAATACAATATTCAGCTATTGACATAAACATAAATATAAATTTCAAAGAAAATAACCTACTTTAGTAAAACTACCTGTGCAATAAAAATTAATGAACTCCAAATGATTCTGCACATCTCCACCAAATTGCATTTTCAGGCTCACATCTTCAGGACATGCTGGGTGGTTTGATGCATTCTCACAATTCATCTTCCTGCTAAGCCAATTTTAATTTAAATGCAATTAAAGGCTCAAAATGAACATTATGTATTAGATAAAGCTTTGAATCCGCAGACTATCATAAATATGATTTTCAGAAAAATTAATTACAAGCCATTAGGGTACAAGTCATCTTACTGCAAATGTTGAGTTAAACTGCAGAATCAGTTTGTTCTTTATATTAAATGTTAAATACTGATTTTAAGCTTTGCTCTAAGTTAATAGCAGGTCAGCATAAAAGAAAAAATGTTTCTGAAATAATCCTCAGAGATTCTGGAGACTTATCAATCCACATTAATTGAAAAAAATGTATTCTCTCCAAATGCTTTGAAACAATGAGCTTTTGATCCACTTTTGGCCAACTTAAAATACTCATAAAACTCTGCACTTTCTCCTTGTGCCTTGAATATGACACAGATTTCTGCAAAAGACAGTGTTGGTGCACCACTGCTCCAAATGAAAAATCATTTTATGTGCTGTGGTGTTTCTAACCAGTGGTTGGTAGACACCCACAAACCACACCGGAGATATGTGTATAAGGCACATTGTAGACCTGACACAGGAAACTTCAAGAAAGTCAACCAAGAGCTGCTTTTGTTGTCACTTGCTGTGAGGTGGAGCCTGAGGATTCAGTACAATCCCAGCACTCAAGCAGCAGCTGTGGAAAACTATGATTTCTGACTTTGAGGTATACTGGAATTGCAATTTTAACTTCTTAGATGTTCCTGAAGATTCACAAATGTGCCTGTAACTCCTAGCAACCATGATGCAGAATTTATGCAGTCTAACCTGTTCTATACACTTACAGAGCAAATTCTGCATACCTATAGGTATACAGAATACACAGGAGTTTCAAAATCAGAGGAAACAGTAATTAGATATTGTATATTATATATTGCAAAAAGTGCATTTAGCACTGTACAGAGACAAAGATATGAGCATACCCCTCGGAACTAAAAGCAGTTTTCCCAAATTCACAACTTCTGAATTTCACTGCTAGCTGTGTTCTTTAACACCACCCCATAGCTACTAAATTCTTCCCGCCAATACTACTCACACTAGATTCAAATGAAAATGGTGCTTAATTCCCATCTCCCAAACTGACATACTTTATACACAGTATGTCAAAACTATGCATTTTTCATTAACTTCTGTTCTATCATTAAACAGAAAAGCAACAACATGGTTGGTGAAATTCAGCCATTAATCTCATAATAATTGCTTATAAATGTTCATGCTACACTGAAGAGCTGAACGCATCGCATGCGGTTGTGGGGGTCAAGGTAACTTTAAAAAATAAATCTTTATAAAATCACAGATTTCTTTATTGTCATTATTCAATTTAGGAACGAATGCTGAAACTCACACCTTCTTCTTCTGCACACTTGATTCAACTTAATTTTATCTGCTTGAATATCAAACGTTTCAATATCCACCTCTATATCCAGGCCCTCCTCCAGCTGCTAACTATTCCAGCCCTCTAGGGGACTGCATGTGTTTGCTTCAATCCATTTATTGTCTTTTGCTTCTCAACGTCTATCCCTAGACAGTAATGTACTCACTTCTGGATATTAGTAGATAACCTCTGTGCAGTGGGAGTTTAATGAAATATCTGGCCATCAAGCTGGATGAATGTTATTTTGGCAATTGAACTTCATAATTTAAGGGCATTAGTATGACATTCTCTAATTTCAAGGAAAGTAGAAAGCTGTTACATTCTGCAGATATTATTAAAATGCTTTGTATGCTTGTGGATCCTTAAACAGTCATATTTGGAAGAAAGCAAAACTTCTATGAAATAAAATTTATGATACACCTTGACAGTTTCAAAAATCAGAACAATGATTGAGTCCAGTTGTCTTGGTTTTGGCTGGGATAGAGTTAATTTTCCCCCCAGCAACTGTGTTGGATTTAGTATGAGAAGAATGTTGATAGCACTGATGTTTTTAGTTGTTGCTAAGAAATCAAGGACCTTTTCAGTTTTCCATACTCAGCTAATGAGCAGGTGTGCAGGAGCTGGGAGGGAGCACAGCCAGGCAGCGAGCCCAAGCTGGCCAATGGAATTATTCCAGCTATTCCTTTTTCCCCCAGGAGTTTGAACATTTTCAGGAGTTCCGTAAAATCTGTGAGTTTCGCATTCCGTGATCGCTGCTTGGGAACTGGCTGCAAATCAGTCATCAGGCAGCGAGAAAAAAAGTGTATTGCACGTAGCTTATTTTATATATTCATTATTGGTAGTATTCTTAGTATTTCTTTGGTTGGCTTACTAAACTGTCTTTATCTCAACCCACGACTTTTACCTTTTGCTCGTTTCTCCTCTCCATTCTGCTGGGGGGAAGGGGAGCAGCGAGTGAGCGGCTGTCTGGTCCTAGTTCCCGGCTACCGGGTTAAACCATGACACCAATGAACACAGAAGACAACTACTTCCCCAATGAGCTTGTTGCACAGTTCTACTTTTGACTGGTAAATAGTTTTTCTACAGCTGATGATCATAGAATCATAGAAAGTTTTGGGTCGGAAGGGACCTCCAGAGGTCATCTAGTCCAACCCCCCCGCAGCAAGCAGGGACACCGCTAACTAGATCAAGTTGCTCAGAGCCCTGTCCAACCTGGTCTTGAATGTTTCCAGGGATGGGGCCTCCACTACCTCTCTGGGCAACCCGTTCCAGTGTTTCACCACCCTCATTGTCAAGAATTTCTTCCTTATATCTAGCCTA